>Ga0207033_1030_pt1 | contig 31415 bp, 29 predicted proteins | sample Alteio_BWMinCont_35_FD_153262 | JGI IMG/M metagenome (GOLD analysis project Ga0207033, IMG submission 153262) | Enriched cells from forest soil in Barre Woods Harvard Forest LTER site, Petersham, Massachusetts, United States -... | ecosystem: Environmental > Terrestrial > Soil > Temperate forest >... | reverse complement strand
GGAACTCAGCTGGTATAATGTTTGGTGGCAAGTTCGTTCCTGCTGTTTTGAAGGTCCGTTGGGGTGAAGCCGGTGTACCTTTTAAATGCTCTGAGGAAATGGGACTGGTCGTAGTAATACTGGTAAATATGGTCTTTTAAGCGCTGTAATTGGAGCCCGGTTGAATACACCTGGTAAAATTGTTTGAACCGGACAATTTCGGAAAGGTTTTTGGGCCCTGTACCCAAATGTTCCGAAAATTTTCTATTGAGCCATCGCGAGCTGTAGCCGGTTTCCTTTTCAAGCCGGACCACGGTGATCAGGCCTTTGGAGTGCGAGATACGATCGATGCAAAAATCGAATATAGGATCAGGGGTGGCTTTTTCCAACCGGTCGATCAGAAAATTTTGCAGAAGCTGCAATTTCAGATTCAGGGCAGTTGCCTCAGCAAGTTGCGACTGCAGCTCTTTGGCACGGCTGCCGATCAGGTCCTCCATCTCCACTATTTGATTTTTGACCTCAGCGTACGATAAAGGAAAAAAGCGATAGGCCCCGAGCGGGTTGAATTCGATGATGATGGTGCCGGTCTGCGTATCTTCCTGTGGATCGAGAATTACGGGGGAGTCGATCAGGCCGGTTAAACTCAGCTCGTTTTCAGGTTGGACGAAGGGCTTGCCCGCGATATGGGCAACGATCCCGTTACGGTAGGTGAGCGTTAATTTTAAATTTGCATTTGGGACGATCAGTTTTCTATCCAGGGCGGGGAGACGACCGCTGCTTTCGAACACATACATTTTCGCGATGTATGGGCTTAATAGCGGATGCGGTGTGACCGGGCTGAATCGGAATGCTGTCATTTGCTTCGCAAAGTATTAGTGCTTTAAAGATAAGGCAAAGCGATGATTTTTTCAATTTTCCCCTGCATCAAGATGCCGGCGCGGCATCGAAGACCTCAAAGGCGCGTACAATCGAAGCATAAATCAACGGCTTTTTTTTGGCGCCGGACTGTTTAAACGCTTGCCCTTAGAATATCCTCAAATTCCTGCAGCCTTATAATGTTTACCTTTGGGAAGGCTGTCTTTTTTAAAATAGAAAAGTGAGAGTCATGAGATATAAGATAATTCGCACCTGCAGCAACGTAGCAGTCCACAAATTTATTATCGTCGGGATCGCTGATCAGATTCCAGCGGAAATAGACATGAGCAAAATATACATTTGGCAGTTCTTTCAGCGCGGTGAGGAAATTGGTGGCGACCAGTTCAGAATACTTTGCCTTCAACACTTCTTCATATTCAAATAATATCTCATCAGTAATATATAGATCAAATTTTTCTTCAAGCAAGAGTTCAATTAGCCAATGATAAATTGATTTGGAAGAGAGGGCCGACACGAGGACATTAGTATCAATCACTGTCTTTGGTGCCATAAGGGGTTTCATCTTCGTTTAACCATTGGTCCATTGTCCCATTCGTGTATCCTTTTTTGTCCCATATTTCATCGGCTTCACCAATGGCCTTAAAAGCGAAGTACTTGGCGAGGTAACGTTTAATATGCTGCAAATCGGCTTCCGCTATATCGGAAGAATAGAGCTTTAGGAGCTCTTGTTGAATATTGCTTAACGGATGAGCGGCTGACATATTTCTAATTTCCTATCGCTAAATTAGCAAAATTCCGTAGGACAGGAGGACAAATTTTAGTGGTTGATAATCAATTACTAAGCGACACCTTTTTAGGGGTAGTAAATTAGCAATAGGTAGACAAAAGTCAATGTCATGGCCACTACCAAATAAACGGCAGTAAGCGATATTTTACCTTATTTCGATAGGCTGGATAACCCGGCAGATTTTTTTCAAGAAATATTTCCTCGTCAAGAAGTCTCCATACGATTACAACGATAATCGGAATGACCGTGAGCAATCCCCAACAGGAGCCAAGCGCAAGAGGGACGCCTATCAGCATGACAAAAGCCCCAAAATACATGGGATGGCGTACAAGTGAATATGGCCCTGTCGATACGAGTGTCTGTTCAGCCCCGACTTCGATCGTTGCCGATGCAAAAGAGTTTTCTTTGAACACGAAAAAGACGATGAGGAGCCCGAGCGCCACAAGGAAATCTCAGCGCCCGGGCCTGCATTTATCCGCCGCTCCAGGAGTTTCGGATCTCTTTTTATCAGGTAGATGGTGATAGCCAGGACCGGGAAAAAAAACACGGCCAGAAAGATCCAGGCTTCTGGGTAATCGAGGGTCCACGCTGGAAGGAACAGTGACGTTGCCAGGGCGATCATAAGGAATAAGAGCCCGCCGAATGCTGACTGATTCAGGCTTTTCATTTTATGTTGACCGGACGAATTTACGGATAAATCGTTGTTTTAAAAACGGGCCCCTTTCCCCGGCAATGACAAAGGCAATCCCGCCATAGGCCAGCGCTATAAATGCGCTGGTAATTTCGCCCCCCAAATCAGCGACAGGAGAGGTTATCACCCTGGGGATGTGGAGAATAATAACCCAAATAAGGATCATTGCCCCCAAAAGCGAGGCAAATAATCTAACCCTTATTTTCAAAAGGATCGCAATACCGGAACCCAATAATGCCAGGCCACAAAAATACATCCAGAACAGATGGTAGGGTATCCACGACGGAACATAATCGGATGCCTCTTTTGCAAATAGAAAATGATCGATGCTAAAACTGATAATCGTTATGGCATAGGCAATAGCTCCGAAGGGGATTAGCTTTCTTAAAAACAGGATAAGGGGGTTTTCATTTTGCTTTGAAAAGCAGCCGGCGATTACAAATGCGCCAGCGGATAATGCCAATTCTTTAGCCGAATTCTCCCATTGCCCAAAATGCGCATATCTTGAGGAGGCCATCAATTGGTAAGGGATAAAGTAAAAGCAAAATATCAAGAGAAGCGCGGTTCCCAGCAGGAGGGAAACCGGCATGATTTGTTTTCTAAAAACAATACAGGCGCCGGCCAGGATAAGCAGGGCTCCGGAAATGTAAGCGACTATTGCGAGACCGTTCAACCAGGAATGATTTGGAGGTATCAGCATATAGGGAAAATCATGATAATAAATGGTCAGAAACCCCATCACGGCTATGCCGAGGCCATAGAAAATGCGGCCTATGTTGGATAGATTTCCCATAAAGATTTAATAGTTTTAGTGCTTGGTCGGTAAAAAGGTAGGAAATTTTTTTCATTCCGCCCTCAGGCTCCTGACAGGGTTTGTCAGGGCGACTTTACCGGATCAGGATCGTCGTACCTTTTCGCCGGATCAGCGTGCCCTTATAATCGACACCTGCGGCCATCCAGACAAAGGCGCCGGTGCTTTGCAACTGGCCGTTCAGGGTGCCATCCCAGCCGATGGCGGGATCAGCGGTCTGAAATACGCGCTGGCCCCAGCGGTTATACACCACAAAATATTTAAAGTCACGGATGCCGATGGGAATTGCCCGCAGGAGATCGTTGTGGCCGTCGCCGTTTGGCGTAAAGCCGGACGGCACGAAGATATCGGATACCTCATACACTTTTATTGAAATGCCGGTCGTCGCGGTACAACCATCGGCCGTAGACGCCGCCACGGTATATACGGTGCTTTCCGTGGGGTAGGCGATGGGGTTTTGCACAAAAGCATTGCTAAGGCCGGAGGCCGGCGACCAGGTATAGCTGTTAAAGCCGCTGTTATTGACGTCGACCGCATTCAGGGGTACCGGCTGGCCCACCAGGACGGACGTATCATTGCCGGCAAACAGCTCCGGCGGAGGCGTTACGGTGACCGTCACCTGTGCCGGGTGTAAGGAGGAGCAACCATTTGCGTCGGTGACCATCAGCTGATACGTGATCGTCTGCGTGGGCGCCATCACCGTCGGGGTGGAACTTGCGGGATTATCCAGCCAGGTGTGCGGCGACCAGGAACACTGGCCTCCCCTGCCTTGCAATTGAATAGACTTGCCAAAGCAGACCGCGGTATCCGCGCCGGCATTGGCCACGGGGAGAGTATCTACTACCACGGTGACGGAGGCAGTACTGCTGCATACTGCCGTGGAAGCCGTGAGGGTGTATTGGGTGGTCGACTGCGGTGAGGCCAGGGGATCGAGGATGGAGGGGTTGTTTAGCCCCGTCGCCGGCGACCAGGAAAAGGACAGGCCATTCGACTGCGCCGTGAAAGCGACGCTGTTCCCATCACAAATTTTTTTGTCCGGACCGGCATCGACGGTCAGGTTGTTGTCGAGGGGTACGGCGACCGGCTGTGACGCGGTGCAGCCGTTGGCATCTTCGATATAGATGATCTGCGTTCCGGTGGGCAGCGCGGTAAACGTGCCGCCTGGCTGGTAATTGAGGCCGTCGAGGGAATATTGAAAGGGCCCGCTGCCCCCGAGATTGGAGGCGACGATGCCGCCATCGTTGTTGAGACAGGTGGCGGGGATTGTGGTAGCGGCCACCTGCGGACCGGCGATATCGCTGATGATCACGGTCGTGGTAGCCTGAGCGTTGGAGGCATCTTTCGCTGTTACGGTGTAGTTGCCGGCCGGGAGCTGGTTGAAAAGGGTTCCGGATTGAAAATTCGTTCCGTCGATCGAGTATTGATAGGGAGAGACCCCGTTGGCGGCGGCGGCCGTTATGGAGCCGTTTGGTTTACCGCAGGTAGAGGAGGTTGGGATCGCGGATACTTGCACACAGGTGTTGCCGACTACGGCGCCGGTGCTGTTTGTCAGGCCGCGGGCGTCCTTTATATAAAGGGTATAATTGCCGGTAGGTAGATTGGGGAAAAGGGGGCTGGACTGGTAATTGACGCCGTCGATCGAATACTGGTAAGGCGCTGTTCCGTTGGAGCCGTCGGCGGTGATGCTGCCCTTGCCGTTTCCGCAAATTTCATTGGCGGTAAGGGCGGTTACGATGGGGCAATCATCGAACAAGGTGGCAAGCAAGATAAAGGTAGCGCCGTACAGGTCACGCACGATGACGTGGTAGGTGCCGGAGGTAAGACCGGTGAAGAGATTGCTCGTTTGGTAATTGAGCCCGTCGAGACTGTAGGTATAAGGGGCGCTGGCATTGGTCGCGGTCACGGTGATGGTGCCGTCGTTGTGCGCGCAGCTGGCATTGGTGGCCACATAGGTGGCTGTCAGGGAGCATTCATCATTGATGATGAATATCTGGGTAGTGTTGAGACCCGCTGCATCCTGTACGTGGACCCGGTAAGCCCCCGCAGGGAGATTGTCAAAATTTGGGCTGGACTGGTAGTTGACGCCATCGATGGAGTAGGTGTAGGGAGAGGTGCCGCCGGCGACGCCGGTAATATGGATAAAGCCTGCGGTGCTGCCGCATCCGAACAGCAGAGAATTGAAATCGAAACCCCAGATCATGAGCGGGCAGTTGCTGACCAGTATGGGTGGGTTAGGCGGAAAGGATATGCAGCCATTGGCATCCTGGACATGAAAGGAATAGGGATCGATAGGTCCGTCGGCCGACAAATTGGTAAACGTATTGCTGGTTTGCCAGTTGATATAGTCGGATGTATAGGTATAGGGTGGGGTGCCGCCGGTGGCAGCGAGGGTTAGTGTGCCGTCATACTTGCCGCAACCGGTGGGGTTGGTATAGGAGGAGACCGTTACCTGGGGCGGATTGATCGTTTGGGTGAGGGTGACGGTCTGGCTGGCCGTCGTCCCGGAGGCATCGGTTACGGCAACGGGAATTGTGCCGGCTGCCAGACCCGAGAGCGTTCCGTTGGAGCCTGTATTGATCCCTCTGAAGAAAAAGGTATAGGGCGGAGTACCACCGGCAGCGGTTAAGAAGATGGCGCCGCTGGAGGCGTTGCAGGCGGGGGCGATCGTATGAACGATGAGGGTGAGCGCGGCAGGTTGAGCCTTCGTTCCGGGGGATAAGGAAAACAGAAAAAAAGCGGTCAGCAGAAAGGTATAGAGGTGTTTTCTAGCCATATACAACGGAATGGGCTGGTGCTGACAAGATAATAAAAATTGTCGTCATTCCGGCAGGTGGGCTGTCGTCATTCCTCCTCTATCGGGCATTAGTTCATTGGCATTTTATGGTGTGTGCTAAGATAATGATCGAGGTTGTTCAGGCCGGCTGTAAAGCCTTCCTTAAAGCCCATGTTTATGATCGTCTCCAGATCCGTTTCCGTCGTAAAACTCAGTATGACGCGGACAGTTGTTGTGCTGCCTGTCTGACTGAAGGCCTGGCTCCAACCCATGCCGGGCAGATCGCGGGTTATATTGCCGTCTTTGTCAGTAAACGAGCTGTCGCTGGTAATACTCCTGGGGGTTTCGATTTTTTTATAATCGACCCGGCACCAGTGTCTGTTGCCTTCCGGGCCAACCATACAGTACAGCCATAGCCCGCCTTCGCGGAAATCCATTGTTTTGGTTTCTGCTTTATAGGGCTTGGGCGCCCACCATTGGTCAAGTATTTCGCTGTCGGTCCAGGCCTGCCATACCAGGTCGAGCGGCGAGTCGAATTCTCTTACGACGATCAGCTTTTTGTTTGCCGTGTCTTTTGAAAAGACGATTTCATTTTTTGTCATGGTTTTTATTTTTTGCGGGTTTTGATTTGGTTTTTACTGGCAACCGTTCAGTTGCAAATATAAGAGCAACTAATCAGTTGCGCAAATTTATTTTTTGAGGGATATTTATGGGTGGTTGGGAAATAACGAAATTGTGCACTCAATACGCCTTCCGATGGATAAGCGGGAAATCATAAAACAGCACGTCTCCAGGTTTGTCACCCTGACCGGGGAGGAGATCGATTATTTCATCTCCCATTTTGAGGAGCACTCCTTCAGGAAGGGCCAGATGGTGATCGGTGAGGGCGACAGGGTCGAAAAGGAGTATTTCGTGCTAACCGGCTGTCTGAAGGCCTTTTTGATCAACGATGATGTAAAGATGTATATCCTCCAGTTCGCCATGCCGACCTGGTGGACTTCCGACTATGTCGCCTTGTACAATAACACCCGCGCCTCCATCAACGTCGACTGTGTCACCGATGCCGAAGTATTGTCGCTTTCCAATACCGCCCGGGAAAAACTATGCAAAGAGATCCACTCTATCGAGCATTTCTTCCGGTGGCGAACCAACCGCGGTTATATCGCCTCGCAGCGCCGCCTTCTATCCTTAATGAACAACGACGCAAAGGCCAGGTATGAAGAGCTGATGCAGATGTATCCCCAACTCTATAATATCGTTCCCAAGCACCTGATTGCCGCCTATCTTGGCGTCTCGCGGGAGACCCTGAGCCGGTTGTATAGCAATCATAAGCAGAAATAGGTAGGCTGCCGGGCCCCCATTTGTCTGCCCGTTGTTGAAAGTGATGTACATCACGGTATTGGGCCGGCTTTGCGTCGTTACTTCGTAAGGTCGGTTGGTCGATCGGTCGATCGGACAGAACGATTTTTTGCTTAAACAAATATAGTAAATCAAGTATATGAAATTCCTCCTTTTCCCCAGCCTCCTTTTCATCACGCTGACAGCCGCCACGCGACAGCCGTCAGCCCATCAACTATTGTATATGACAAATTACAGCGCAGACTCCGCAGACATCGCCCGCATCCTGACCGATGCCTATTTCAAGGGCATTTACGAGGGCGATGTCGACCTTCTTGGCAGCACTTTTTACTCCGGCACCCTGCTGTTCGGAGATGCAGCCGGCAAGCCCTATTTTAAGACCATCGCCCAGTACCTGGACGGCGTCAGGAACCGCCAAAGTCCAAAGGACTCCGGCAAGCCTTTCAAAGGTGAAATCATCTCTATAGAGATCATCAACTCCATCGCCGTGGCCAAGGTCCATGTGAGGATGTATGACTTTAATTATTTCGAGCTGTTGTCTTTCCATAAGCTCGATGGCAAATGGGTTATCGTCAACAAGATGATCGCGGACGTCGGGCAATAGATATCGGGCAGATCATTCATCATCGTACAAATCATCCATTATGAGCACGACAAAAGTTTGGTATGTTACCGGGGCATCCAGGGGTTTGGGGTTGTCCCTTGTAAAACAGCTTCTGACCGCCGGCTACCGCGTAGCCGCCACCTCCCGCTCGGCCGGCGATCTGCGGAAAGCCGCGGGGGTTGACGATCCCGGCCGCCTGCTCGCGCTCGAGGTCGACCTGGCGGATACCGGGGCTATTCGAAAGTCCATCGACCAGACCGTTGCCGCTTTCGGCACGGTCGACGTCATCGTGAACAATGCCGGCTATGGTATGGAGGGGACCATTGAAGAGCTGGATGAGCAAAAGATGCGGGCCATCTTCGAGATCAACGTCTTTGCCACTATCAACGTGACCAGGTGGGCCCTTCCCTATCTGCGGAAGCAGCGGTCGGGGCATATTATCAATATAGCTTCCGTGGCGGGTTTTGTCGGCGCACCGGGCTGGGCCATTTATTCCGCGACCAAATCTGCGGTCATTGCTTTTTCCGAGGTGTTAGCGCTCGATGTCGGGGAATTGGGGATCAATGTAACCGTTGTCGGCCCCTCGGGCTTTCGGACCGGCTTCCTTACCAAAGAATCCCTGGATTCGACGGAAAGCCGGATCGCCGACTACCAGGCCATCGCGAGGACCCAGGCACGTTATGCCGCGATGAACGGCAAACAGGACGGCGACCCTGAAAAAGCCGCTGCGTTGTTTATCCGGCTGGCCGAAAACCCAGCACCGCCCCTGCATCTTTGGCTTGGCGCCAACGCGGTGGAGCGGGCCGGTGAAAAGATCGAATCCATGGGTCAGGAACTTGAAAAATGGAGGGGGCTCTCCGTTTCAGCGGACTTTTGAAACGGCATACGTCGATGGTGGCGTGGGGGCCGGGCACCAATTGAATCAACGCGAAATTTTACGCTCATGTGGTACAAAACAAGAGCAGCCGAAATATTGGGAATCGAATATCCCATCCTGCAAGGGCCGTTCGGCGGCAACCTGTCATCTGTTGAATTGGTATCGACCGTATCCAATGCCGGGGGGCTTGGGGCTTATGGAGCCTATACCTTAACTCCGCAGGAGATCATCGAAGTAGATCAGCGGATCAGGGCAGCAACCGGTAAGCCTTACAATCTCAATCTGTGGGTTTCGGATACGGATACGGCGGATGGTACCGTTTCAGACGAGCAGTTTAGCCAGGCCTGCCAGTTATTCAAGCCTTATTTTGATGAGCTGGGGATCGGCTTACCTGAAAAGCCGGCGATGTTCAAGTCCCGTTTTGAAAACCAGGTAGAGGTGATCCTGCACCGGCGGCCGCCGGTATTCAGCTTTATTTTTGGTGCTCCGGGCGCCGGTATTCTGGAACAATGCCGCAGGCTTGGGATCGTTACCGCGGGAGCGGCGACCACGCCGGATGAGGCGATTGCATTGGAATCGGCCGGAGTCGACCTTATCATTGCTTCAGGTTTTGAGGCGGGAGGGCACCGGCCGTCCTTCCTGGCGCCGGCGGAATCCTCTACGGTCGGGACGTTTGTATTGCTGCAGCTGATCAAAGAGAAGGTAAAGATACCGGTTATCGCCGCTGGGGGTATCGCCAACGGAAAGGGGGTCGCCGCAGCATTGGCGCTCGGTGCGGATGCCGTGCAGATCGGCACTGCCTTCCTGGCCTGCGAGGAATCCAATGCTACGGCCATTCACCGGCAGATGTTGTTTTCGGGAGCGGCAAAGTACACCAGCTTATCACGGGCATTTACCGGGCGACTGGGGAGAGGGATCAGCAGCAGGATTGCAAGGGAGCTGGTCCATAAGGAAAATGGCTTTCTGCCCTTTCCGCTGCAAACACAGTTTATGTCGCATTTGAGGAATGCGGCCATGGAGCAGGAAAAATGGGATATGATCCTGTTTTGGGGCGGTCAGATCGCACCGCTGCTGAGACATACAAAAGCCGGTGAGCTGATGAAGTCCATACTGGAAGAAACCACGGCGTATTTCGACCATTTAAAATAAAGCCTGTCGCCGGAAGCTTGCGGGCGTCTGGCTGGTCTTTTTTGAAAAGATGCGGTTAAAGGCCGCTTCGGATTGGTAGCCGACACCCATGGCGACCTCGCTGATATTTCCTTTTGTCGTCAGCAGCAATTCTTTGGCTTTTATGATGCGCCAGTTCGTGAGATAGCTCAGCGGGGTTTCGCCGACCGTCTTTTTGAATTCGGCGCAAAAGAGGGAGCGGGACATACGGGCGGTGGCGGAAAGAGAATCGAGGGTCCACTTTTTTTCCGGCGACTCCTGCATTCCTTTCAGCGCCGCGCTGAGCCTTTCATCTTTTAACGCCAGCAGAAAGCCTTTTGGATGATCTGCTTTTTCGAGGTAGGCGCGGATCAGGTAGACGAAGGCTATTTCCGCGAGGCGGCCAAGGATGATCTTGCTGCCGGGCCGGTCGTGGCTTACTTCTTCGGCGATCAGGCTGGCGGTATGGTGCAGCCACGCGCGCACTTCCGTTTTGAAGTCGGTTATCCGGATGAGTTTTGGCAGATCGGTTAAAAAGGGATGTGCGGGTTTTGTATCGAATTCGAAATGTCCACCGATGAGAACGGTTGTTTCGCCGCCTTTGGTGAACATTGGATTTCCGCTGGCCCTTGCCTTTCGGAACGTTATCGACGATACCCGGCTGCTGCGGGGATGATCTGCGATCCAGTGTGCGGAACCGTGAGGGACAAAGATCAGTTCCCCTTCACGCATTTCGACGGGCGGTTCGCCGGGTACTTTCAGCCAGCATTTACCTTTTAGCAATCGCCAGAATTGCGAGGCTTCGTCCTGCTGGACTTCGATCCCCCAGGGAGCCGCCAGCTGTCTTTTGTCATAGACGACCCCCTTGAATTTTATGGTTTCCAAAACCTTACTTAATGCATCCATGAGAAGAAGAAATTTTTCGGATAGGTTAAAAACTGGACGATTGAGCAAATTTAATGGATTATTTGGTATAGAAAGTACAAATTTGCGAACTAGGTTTGTGGTATAAAAAAAATTCTATGCCAACACTTCTTAGTATTCAGGCCAGTTCCCGTGGAGATGCCTCTGTATCCCGCATTCTTAGTGACAAATATGTTGAACAATGGAAGCATCGGCATCCGGATGGGCAGCTGATCGTCCGCGACCTGATGAAAACCGATCTACCCTTTGTGGACAATTTATGGATTGCGGGCGCTTATGCCGCCGACCCGGAAAAGCGTTCCCCGGAGATGAAGGCAGCTTTAAGTGTTTCTGACGAGCTGATTGCGGAGCTAAGATTGGCCGATCATATCCTTATCGGCGTCCCGATGCTGAATTTCGGGATACCCGCAGTCCTGAAAGCGTATATCGATCAGATCGTTCGCCTCAACGAAACCTTTTCCCGCGAGGCGGGGGGGTTATTAAAAGGTAAGGTGGTGAAGATTATTCTTGCCTCCGGGCGGGTGTACACGGCTGGTTCGCCGGATGCTCATCTGGACTTTGCCAGCGGCTTTTTAAAAGAGGTCCTTGGTTATATCGGAATCACCGATGTTGAAATTGTCTTTGTGGGGGGTGCGCTCGGGATAGCGAGGGGCATTTTTAAGCCGGAGGACCATATTGCCAGGTTCGAGCCTGCGGTGAGGGAAATGGTTGGCAAGACGCGGGCGGTGAGTGGAATGGTTGGTATGACGCGGGCGGTGAAGGAGATGGCGCTATAAACCAATTCGCTCCGATCATTACCCTTTTTCAAAAATAAAAGTTCGCAAATTTGCGAACTTTTAAAAGCGGAATGGCATATAGCCCCCGCCGCCGGTGCCCGCATTTCCCCGGGGCTATTTCATTTCGACCCGGTAAAACACCAGTCTATGGTTCCCGAGATTTTTGACGCGGTGCGGGCCTTCGGGTTTCATGTAGTTGCCCGTATCGGGTTGATTGGTTTGCCCCCCGTGGTGCTGCCGGATGCTGTCTTTGGCGAAATAGCGATGATTGGTCGAGTCGTAAGCGTAAGGGTAATATACTATATCGAATTGTGAAGTATCGTTATCGGCCCCGAACATGACGCTTGGGTGCGAATGGGTATGCAGTTGTTCAAATTCATAAGGCTCCAATATTACCTCCAGTATTCTTATCTTATTATTTTCAAACAGGATTTTGTGATTGTGCGGTGCGGCCCTGACGGCGTCCAGGCTGTCGGGCCAGTTCCAGCCGGTCTTTTGGGGCGAAGGGGGAGCTGGTGAAGAGGGAGCTGGCGAAGGGGAAGCTTGGCGCGCCCAAAGAACGCCAATAGTGGCGCCGGCAATGAGGCCGATTAGTAAGAATAGTAACTTCATCTAAGCTTTTGTTTCGTTAACCATACTGCCGACTGACTAAAAAATTGCTGTGGCTTTTCTATCCAGGGGAAATGCCCCGAGTCTTTAATAACTAATTCGGTCGACGAAGGCATCCTTTTGACCGCCCGGTCCGCCTGCGAGGTCTTGTCACAAATAAAATCATCATCTCCCACGATAACCAGTACAGGAACCTTTATTTTGTCGAGGTCAGGGAAAAGATACAGGCTGTTAAAACCGGAAATTGACGTGTACTTGGCCGCCCTGTCGCTGAGGGAGGACGGGTCGTTTATGTCAACGTACGATACCAACTGTTCAATCTTTGTTGTATCATGAAAATAAAATGGGATGATGGTCATCATTTGTACTTTGAGACTATAATGGGTGGTATCTTTCCCCGTAAACATTGCAGCACCCCTGGCGAAAAAAGGTTGGTTCTGTCGCTTGATCACATTTTTCATGAATTCCGCTTCATATAAGCTATCTCTTCCTACAAAAGCGTCAATCGCAATTATGCCATTTAGACGGTTGTTATAATGTATTCCATAGTACAAAACCTGATATCCGCCGGCCGAATGCCCCATGATCCAAACCTTCGGTTGTTTTAGATATATCCGCAATGAGTCCATATCCCTGGCAAAATCCACTATGGTATATTTTGTAGAGTCGTTCGGGCCTGTTGACTTTCCGCTCATTCGGGTATCGTAATAAACCATCGTAAAAAACTTCTCCATGGGCGTTAGCGATTTCTGATACAAATCGACAGAAGGCCCCCAGCCCGGGGAAGGGAGAAGACAGACGGGACCGCTGCCGCTTACGAAATAATGCATTTTAATCCCATTTACAGGCGCAAAGTGGTCGCCGGTTGACAAGGGATTCTGACCGGATAAGAAAGAACAGTTGAGTAAAATTAACAGCAGTGGGAATAATAATTTTTTCATTGCTTAGGTTGTTGTTTAGGACTCAGGGCTGGCGGCCCGGGTGGCGGTCCGGGTTGTCGGGCAAAGCATTCAACAGGGCCATGACCGCCCAGTTCGAAGCCGCGGCCGAGATGAACTGGTTTTCATCATAGGGCGGAAAATCGCTGTTGACAAAGGGTTGTATGGCGTAAGCTCTTGTTTCCACTATCCACGCCCCGGTTTCATCTTGCGATTTTAGCAGGTAACTGATCCCTTTTTGGTAAACTGCATCGGACGGGGTGATCATCCCGGATTCAAATAACGCATACAAGGTTTGCCCGGTGGCGTAGGCGTCGCTGTGCATCGTGGGCAGCTGGGACCAGCCACCATCTGCGTTTTGCATCGAGACAAGTGTGGCGGCAACTTTTCTTTTTTGGCCGGCGTCGCTGCCGCACCAGTGCATGCCCAGTAGCTGAAAGGCGAGCTCCTGTTGTTGTGCCGCGTTTGTTGTCTCCAGCCAGTGTCTTGTTTTGGCGGTCATTTCGTTCACCTTTGTTGTTTTTGCCGGGGAGGCATACAGTTGTATCGCGCGGATCACCACTGCAGTCAAATGGATATCGCCAGTTTCCAAAGGCGGCCGGCCCGATTCCGCCAGGAAGGAGCCATCGGGCTTTGCCTGGGTGATGAGATAATCGACGGCGATATCGGTATAGAAGCTGGCGGGGTAGTTTTCTGCATGGAGGCCCAGCAGAATATAGGGGGCGCCGAAATTCACGGGGAGGAACTCGCTGATCAGATTGGGGTTTTGCGCGAACCTTAGGGTGGCTTCGCTTGCTGTAATGCGCTGTTCGGCCAGGGAATCTATGACCGGGAGCCCTTTTTGTTTTGCCAGTTCGGCAGACATTGACGTCATGGTGTTGTGATGGCAGGACACACAGTGGACTTTATTTCGGTTTATAAACGTGTAGCCGCTTTTTTCCAGGAGCAGAAGCCCTTTGGATGCCGAGCGAGCTATAGCTGCCGGATCGGCGGGTTGCGGTCCGCCGGATTTCGGGTCGGCGACCGGGGGTTTATTCATCCAGCCGGCAAGCGTGCTCAGCAGGACAACGCCGCAGGACAGGAGAATAGCGGTCAGCCGGATGCGGGTTAGCGGGAAGGGGTTATTTATTTTCATATTTTTTCAAGATTGCTACTGATGGAGTGTTGCCCTTTTTTTCCGCATAATACAGGGCGGTGGTGCCATCCGGCGTTTTTTCGGCCGGCACAGCGCCATGTTGCAGCAAGGCAAGCGTCATTTCCGGGTCATCTATTTCGGATGCCTCCAGCAACATCAGGGCGGTAAAACCGCTTTTATTTTTCAGATTCGGGTTTGCGCCATGTTCCAGCAAGTAAAGAAAGGAGGGCTTATCGTTGGACAACGCGGCGGACATCAGCGGAGTGAAGCCGACCAGCGCGGGTAAGTTAGGAACGGTCATTGGGTGGACATTTACATCGGCGCCGCTATCCACCAGCATTTTGAGGGTGGCAAAAGTGCGAAAATTCAAGGCGTAATTTATCGGGTAGTCCCCAAAGGCTACGGTATCGTTTGCGCGGAAACCGCTACGGAGCAGAAAGCCCAGGATGGCGGTATCGCCTGAAGATGCCGCGATATAGACGAGGGAGTTATCGGCTGTGCATTTTTTCAGTTCGGCGCCTTTATCGATCAGCCAATGGAACAGGTTGATCGTTCCGGGTATGGCGGCGAGCTTTGCCAAAATGCCATACCCTTCTATTTTTACATTCAGGTCGGCGCCGTGGTCCAGCAGCAGCATTATTTTATTCTTGTCGGGAACCGCCAGCCAGAGCGCGGAGATGCCGAGTGAATTGACATAGTTGACATTGGCGCCGTGATCGATCAGGAGCCGCATCTGGTCGGTGGAGCCATTGAGGGTTGCGGCCATCAGGGCCGAGTAGTGGTCCAATGTATCGTTTGGATTGGCCCCATTTCTTAGTTGCTGCGCCAGGGCATCGGCGCTGCCGGAGCGGATCGACTGAAAAAGCTCCCGGGCCCTGTCGGATTGGGTTGCCGGGAGGCTCCCGGCAGTCTGGCCGGGGGAAGAGCTGCTGATCAAGCCCAATAATAAAATTAAATAGGTTTTCCTCATAAGTTTAGCGGGTTAGGTCCTTATGACAAACCTCTGTTTTTAGAAATGGAATCGCACTACCCGATGATGTGGTTTGGGGGTCAGGGGGGGTTCAGGGGTTTACCGGGGGCGGGGCTTTCGGGGGGATCAGGACTTCCCGCGTTTGGCAATTAATTCAAAACGGGAGTGTACCTGGAGGATCTCGTAGATATTTTTGACATGATAACGGACCGTTTCGATGGAGATGAAGTATTTTTCTGCGATCAGCCTGTAGCTCAGACCATTGACGATGGATTCCAGGATCTCCTTTTGCCGGTCGTTAAGTTTTGCTTCCGTTCTGTCGGGAAGAGGTTTCAGTCCTGAACGAAAGAGCTGCAGGGTCCTGGCCGCTATGCTTGGAGTCATCGGGGCTCCGCCGCCGTAGACCTCGGCAATGGCTTCCAAAATTTTTACGGGGGGTGTTTTTTTCAGAATATAGCCTTCGGCGCCGGCCTGGATGGCCCGGAACAGCTTGTCGTCGTCTTCAAAAACGGTTTGCATGACGATGTGGATGTGCGGGAAATTCTCTTTTATGATGATCGTCGCCTCGATGCCGTCAATCCCGGGCAGGTCGATATCCATGAGTACGACGGCCGGATCGGAGTGTTTGATCTTAAAGATCAGATCGGCCGCGCTGTCATAGGCGCCGACACAGGCGAAACCGGGGGTCCCGTTTATCAGCTGAAAATACCCGTCGCGAAGCAGGTAATTATCTTCAAAGAGTGCTACGGTGATGTTCTTTGTCATGCCGGTCGGTTTTTGAGACTATTTTAGCGGCAGCTCCAATTCAATGCTGGTTCCCTTTTGGGGCCAGGAACTAATTTGCAGGTGCGCATGAATTTCTTTTGAGCGGAATTTCATATTATGTAACCCGTTGCCTTGTAAAGAGGGTTCGGTCAGGGAGGGTTCGGTCAGGATAAAGCCGGTTCCGTCATCCGATATGGTCATCAGTAAATTATTTGCGTTGGTAGCGATACTTACGGTGACGGTTTTTGCCTGTGAGTATTTGTAGGCGTTGTTCACTGCCTCTTTAAAGATGAGGTAGATATTTTTCCGTTGATCCATGGCGAGTCTTATGCTCCTGGCGCCTGCTGCGATGTCGAATTGCAATAAAATGTCTTTTCCGGATAGCAATTCGCCGGCAAAATATTGCATGCGTTGGATTACATTTTCGAACTGATCGTTGAGCGGATTGATGGCCCAGACGATATCATTCATGGTTTCTATCATTTGCCGGGAGGCGCCGCCCATTTTTTGGAGCAATTGTTTCGAATTTACGGGGTTGGCTTCGAACTGTAATATGGCCACCTCGCTATAGACGGAAATACTATTGAGGGTTGATCCGATATCGTCGTGCAGGTCGGATGCTATTTTCTGACGGACTTTTGAAAGGTGCGCCAGATTCTGCTTTCGGTAATAGATAAATGCATAGCTGACGAGCACCGCGCAGCCGATATACAAGGTGATCGCCCACCAGGTCCGCCACCAGGGGGGATAAATGTAGATGGGGACGGTGGTGATATGGCTGGTTTCAATTCCATCGGCATTTTTCGATTTCACCCTAAAGAAATACCGGCCGGAAGAAAGATTAGCATAGGTTACCGAGCGGCCGGCGCCGGCTTCGGTCCATTCTTTGTCAAGGCCTTCCAGCTGGTAGCAATAACGATCGCTTTTCCTGCCTTCGAAAGAGAGCGAGGCATAGTCGATCGTCAGCCGGTTCCGGTCGGACGGTAGTTCGACAGGGCTATTGGGCGGGAATGAATCAACGGAAATGGTCTGTTCACCTGCCTGGAGGCCGGTGATGCGTACATCGGGCGGGGGTGTCTTTGTTTTTATGTTTTGGGGATTAAAATAGATGACGCCTGATTTTGCGGCAAACAAAATGGTCCCGTTCCTGAGGCGACAGTATGGGCCTTCCAATTCACGATCTGTTATTCCATCGGCGATGGAAGCGGCGGAAATAATTCCCGTGCGCAGGTTAAGGTGGCCGATACCCTCGTTTGCAATGACCCAAAAGGAGGATGGGCCGTCAGGCAGCACGCCATAAATGCTGCGAACGGGGGATGCGTTGGCGACGGTATAATAATGCGTCGATTTGGTGCGGGGGTTAAAGACAAAAAGGCTTTTTCCTGCTGAGTCGCCAACCAGCGTAGAGTCATTTGCGGAACAAAGAGCGGAAAAATGTTTTGGCAGGAAGGCCGTGTCCACGATGGACGGATGGCCCGGTGAAGCCGTTTGAAGACCATCGAAGCCGTTGCTCCACCACACCTTGTTCCGGCTATCGACAAATAGCCCTTTTATTGCCGAGAGCTCGGTGAGCCCGCTCGTGCCGGCTACCTTATACAAGACCATTTTCGAGGAATCGGCTATCCATTTACCGGTCAGGTCGCCGTGGAGGCCGAACCAGATATTGCCGTTGCTATCTTTTGAGCAATGCATGATCGTCCGGCCCTGAAATTCCGGTACGCGGATATTTCTGAATTTATCCTGTTTGAGGTTCAGGACGGACAGCATGGCATATTGACATCCGACCCAGATATTTCCTTTGCCATCTTCGCAGAAGCACCACACTTTATTTAAAGGTTCCCCCAGCGAGAAGGGATTGTCGTTATCGTGGATATAGGTTTTGACCAGGTTAAAATTCGAATCATATCGGAAGATGCCGGCACCCCAGGTGCCTATCCAGATATCGCCCGAATGGCTTTGATAAATGGAGGTAATATCCGCGCTGAATGGGTTGACTGTATTTACCGGCGCCGGTCTGAGATAGTTAAATTGTTGCCTGGCGGGATTAAAAATATTGAACCCCAAATCCGAACCGACCCAGATATTACCTTCCCTGTCGGTATATAAGTTATAGATGTCTTCCGTGTAGTGCAATCCGTATTCGGAGCCATTATCCTGCCGTTGTAAAACGAATGCGCCTTTTTCTTTATCGTATCCGTTTACGCCCAGGTAATAGTCGCCCCCGAGCCAGACCCTGCCATTTCCATCATCGAGAATACATTGGACAGCTGAGTTTGGGGAACCGACCTTTTCCGTGGTCCGCCGATGGGGGAGCTGGAGGGGTTTTAGTTTTTGAAAAGCGGTATTGTATTCGCATAGGTCCCCCAGATAGTTTGCCAGCCATAAGTTGGCGCTGTTATCCAGATAAAAGGCGGAGATCGGGTTATTGTGGCCAAGCAGGAGGTCGGCCGAACGATCGATCGGATAGCTGATTTTCCTGCTATTGAGATCGACGAATATGATCCGCTTTATCGTATCCAGGAGAATAACCCAGATGCCGTTCCTGGCGCTGTCGTACAATGGAGCAAACATGCCCCAATGCCGGTTTTTTGTGACATTTATCGGCGATACAGGCTTTTGGGTGGTATAGTCAAACCGAGAGATATTCCGGCTGGTAATGATCCAGATCTGTCCTTGCCGATCTTTTATGACGCCCGCGACATTGCTGACGGAACTGTCCGTAGCGTCGGGTAAGTACAGGCGGTCCAATGAGCGGGCGCGCCGGTTAAAGATGTTGATCCCTTCCTGGTTGGCGGTCCAGATATTCCCCTGGTCGTCTTCCAAAGGGCGGACGACCCAATCGCCCAAAACGGGATGGCGGCCGCTGTATTTATAATCGTAGTTGACGAAGTTTTTTCCGTCATAGCGCTGGAGACCGCTGATGGAGGCAAACCAGTAAAACCCTTCTTTGTCCTGGTAAACGCTGATCCTGGGGCCCGGCATCAGGCCGTCTTCTGCCGTCAGGTGTTGAAAAACGTAATCCTGCTGTGCCCCGGCGGACAGGCCGGTACAAAGGATCGCGAGTAGTATTGCAACATATGATTTCAGGTTTCCTGACAAGATCACTATTTCTAATGAAGTTAATCAATAATCTCCGCCAATCGTTCTGGCGTTGAGAGTTGCATAGGTGGCGTTGAAGCGGGGCAAACGTATCGGCCGTTTTGAAGCCGCACTGGTATCGGTCAGGGTTTTGATAAAGGCGACCAGGTCGTGTTTTTCCATGTCCGTCAGATTGAGGTTGATCGGCAATATGGTAAGGAAGGGAAGTCCGGCCATATCAGCCCGGATATCCTTTGAGAATTGATTGCCTGCCGCTTTGTCGTAGAAATTGACCACCTGTTCAAGCGTCGTGTAAACCCCGTTGTGCATATAGGGTGCGGTAAGCGCCGCGTTACGAATTGTCGGCGTCTTAAAGGAGAAGCGCCGGTAGCCATCGCCACTGATCTTCATCAGGCCGAGGTCGGGATCGACAATGTATTTGGTCATGGTATCTTTTATCGGGACGCCGAGGGAATGATTGTCCGAGATATCATAAAACGGGGGCACGGACCCATTGAATAAGGGGGCGAAATGACAGACGCCGCATTTTGCTTTTCCCATGAACAGGTTGAAGCCGTTGATCTCCTCCGGGCTCAGTTTGGTTTCGTCACCCTGCATATATTGGTCGAACCGGCTGTTGAGACCCGTCAAAGACCGCTCATAGACTCCGATGGCGTATTTGATATCCTCCCGGGTGATGCCTGTCTTTTTGGTTTCGGGGAAGGCTTCATTGAACTTTGCCTTGTATTCCGGACTGTTATCGAGCCGGTCGATCACTCCTTTAAACGAGCCGTGCAGTTCATTGGGATTATTGACGACGGAATCCAGCTGATCTTCCAATGAGCCGGCGCGCAGGTCCCAGAACAGCCGGTTTTGGAAGCCGGCGTTTATGATCGTCGGCGAATTACGGGGCAGCGGGGTCAATTGAAAGGAGACGCTTTTTGTATTGCCATCGGTAAATGCCATGTTTGGTTTGTGGCAGGAAGCGCAGGCCCGTTTGTTATTATCGGATAATACGGGATCGAAAAACAAGAGCTCGCCCAGCATGGCTTTTTCGGGTGAAAACCAGGCTTTCGGATCCGGCGCAAAATGGTCGGCACTGAATACGTTTTTGTCATAAATATCCGCGGCGTCCGGTATGAGCGCGGAATTGCCGGCCAGGAAAGGAATGTTGAACGCCAGCTGCATGTCCCGTAAAGTCCGGGACAAGGGGATGAGGTATCTTTTTATGAAATACATCCGGTTAAAGGAATGATATTCCCGGTTGGCAGCGAGAAACTGGCGGGCGCCGGCGGACAAATTCGTCCATCGGCTTTTCAAAGCGGAATTGTCGGCGGGTAATTGGGCGGCGAGTTCGCCGGCGTAGGATAGCCAGCTGTCCACCGAGCCATTCAGCGCGGGGATGGCTGCTTCATCAATATAGAAATCACTATTGGCGATATCGACGGTACTGATCCTGAAGATCTCTTTCCGTAATGCATCGAAGAGCCGGGATTCGGTTATGGTTTTAAGATGATCGGCGTTGCTGCAATCCTGAAATATCTTTCGAAAGTTCGTGGTGGCTTTGGCGATAAAATTTTCCTGGTCGAGGCTATCCTGCTTGCCGAATTCCTTTTTCAGCATGCTGTCCGGTTCATTACCGATGGGTCCCTGGAATAACCAGGCATCGGACAAGAGGTCATAAATGCTCTTTTTATCCGTTTTCTCAAAATGGAAGGGGCCCGCCAGTTTGCTGTAGTACTGGTCGGGCTCGAAATAGACGATAAAGCTTGCGGCCTGCTTGAAATAGTAAGCCAGTTCTTCATATTTCTTTTCCCGGACCGCGAAGCTGCTGTCGTAAAAATACTTCGGATAGCCTTGCAGGAAGGAGTCCAGTGAACTGGTGCGACGGAGATAGATCTTGCTGATATTATAAAGGGCGGCGGAGAGATTGCCCTTGCTTTTTGTCAGCGAGGAGTTTGTCAGCGAGGAAGCGAGGAAGGCGATCGCCAGGATTGCCAACGGAATCAATATGGTCTTTTTCATTAGCAGGAAGGGTTATTGGCTGAAATTATACAGGAGATGCGGGGATTGCACTACCCGAAGGGGTGGTTTATGCCGGGTGCGAAGGTTTTTCCCGTACATTCGGGAAAGAGATCCGGGCGTTCCCGGTGAAAATTAAAGGCCATGTTTGAGCGCGTTACGACATCCATCATGAGTTTCGGGAATTTTCCCCCGGAGCAGGTTGCGGCAGTGCTCGACCGGCTGAAACCGGTGAGTGTAAAAAAAGAGGATTGTCTGATCCGGGAAGGGCAGGTTTGCCGGACATTTTATTTTATCGACCAGGGGGCCTTCCGGCATTACACGGTGCAGGAAAACGGGGAAGAGGCGACGCTCAATTTGTTCATAAAAGGCGAGTGGTTGCTGGAATACAAAAGTTTTATGGTTCAGCAAGCCTCGGAAAACATCATCCAGGCCGTCACCGACAGCGAAGTCTTCAGCCTGACCATGTGGGATTTCCATGACCTGGTGCGGCTTTCCGAGGGCTACCTACGGTTGGGGGGCATTTTGGAGAACGCGATCCGGAACCAGGATTTTCAGCATAACCGGCTTTCACCCGAAGAGAAGTATGAACGCCTGCTGCTCACCAGGCCGGAGCTGTTGCAGCATTTTCCCTTAAAGAATATCGCCTCTTACCTGGGGATGACGCCCGAGACCCTGAGCCGCATCCGGAAAAAAATCAGTTCTTGATTTTCGTCAAGTCATTAGTCGGGGGCGCAGGGTAGATTTGGGTCATGAATAACTTATTTGAAAGGAAAGCCGGCATTTCCCTGATCATATTTGCCTTTTTACTGGTGGTTACGATGGTGCTTCATCCTGTCGGCGGGAGTATCGGGCATATCATCAACATCAGCGGAATTATTGTCGTCGCGCATTCGCTCGCGATTTTCTCCCTGCCCTTCGGATGGGTGGGTTTTTGGGGGTTGACGCGAAAGATTGGAACGGACAATTTCATGTCGGTGCTTGGTTTTGCTATGATGTCGCTTGGGCTGGTAGCGGCGTTACTGGCCGCGGCCACCAACGGGTTGGCGATGCCTATTTTTTTGCAGCATTACAAGGATGCACCGCCGGAAACGCTTAGTGCCATCGAACCCATCCTGCGCTATGGCTATGCTGTCAATCATGCATTTGACTATGTGTATACGGGAGCCTTTTGTGTGGCGATCGGATGCTGGTCGATTGCGATATGGAGGACCAGAACGTTAGCGGTATGGATCGCTTGGTTTGGCCTTGTCCTGGCATTGGGTACCGCGGCGATCTTTGTTTCCGGGGTGGCGGTGAATAATTTGCATGGCCTGCGCATTTTTGTTTCCTGTATTATGCTTTGGATATTGTTGATAGGGGTTGTGCTGCGGAGACAACAATAGAGGAGAATTTTGCTGAGTTTTCGATGGAATTGACCTAATTTGATGGAGTGGAAAATCTCAGGAAAGGGAAATTTTATGGGGGTTACGCCAATGGTGTTTCGGAAACTGGCCGGTCCGTGAGCCGGCGGTGGGTTGGCGGTGCGGGCGGATGGGTAACCAAATATTAAATTAAATGGATACGGATAGCCTTATTCGGAGAATCATTGCACTTCCACGACAATTTAAGGAAGTTGGAAACAAATCAATTTTCGCCCTACTTAAAGAGAGTGGTTATTTTGAATACTTTGATAAAATAAGTGAGAATAACATTGCTATTTTACTCGAGGAATCCCCTGAAAAAATAAATGATTGGCTTATCTGGTCAGATGATAAACGCGCCGCTTCCGGGTGGTATTTTCTAGAAAGAAATCAAAATCAATACATTGTCGGATACTGGCCTAAAAATAAGTTTGAAGAATTACAATTCTCGAATAAAATACTCGCTTGTGCCTCATTTATTAAACGCGAAATTGAAGCCATTAGATTGTGAGGTATAGCAAAACCAAGCTGAGCTTTGTTGCAATAATATTTACGACAATGAAAATTAAGCAATCGTTTATTCCGGCCCTTATTTGCGCCGGGCTTCTTGCTGCCATTATTGTTATGAGCTGTTCAAATGCTGCGGACCCCGGGAGGCGGGGGGGTGACGGGACGGATCAGGGCGCGGGCCTGAACGATCGGGACTTTGACACGGTTACTATTCATGTCGGAAGAGGAGCGGGCAGTGTCGAAACCGCCGATTTCAACCATGATTCTTTCCCGGACCTTACGGTGGCGATTCCTGAAGATAGCGCGGTCGCTATTTTGCTAAATGACGGGAAAGGACATTTCACCGCGGCGCCGGGTTCGCCTTTTTTTGCCAACCGGTTTCCCAACGATATAGGTATTGCCGATTTTAACAAGGATGGCAATTTGGATCTGGGCATCGCCAACACAGAAGTCAGCGAGCTGACGGTTATGCTGGGCAATGGCAAAGGGCAATTTCAACAATGTCCGAAATCGCCGTTCGGCGTTCATTCGCGGCCCCATACCCACGGCATCGCCATCGCCGATTTTAATGGAGATGGTTTTTTGGACCTCGCAACGGACGACTGGGGAGAAAATAAAATAGTAGTCATATTTGGGGATGCGGCTATGAATTTTGGCGGGGAGACCTCCTACCTGGTTGGCAATCGACCGTATCAGCGGCTAAGGGCGGCAGATTTGAATGCAGATGGGAAGGCGGATATCGTTACGACAAACCTGGAAGGCAATAATGCGACGGTGCTGCTCGGGCAGGGCGATGGGAAATTTCGGGAGGCGGAGGGATCGCCGTTCGATTGCGGCAGCGCACCTTTTGGAGTGGCGATCGGCGATGTCAATGGAGATGGGTATGCCGATCTTGCCATCGTCAATTCGCCGACGATCACGTCGGAAAGCAAGGGACGGGATGGTCTTTGGATTTTGCTTGGGGATGGCACCGCTAAATTTCGCACTATGATGGGGTCGCCGTTTGCTACGGGCAGGAGCCCAAGCCGGCTGGCGATTGGCGATCTTAATGGCGATAAGATCAACGATATTGCCGTCACGAATTATAATGACCGGAGCATGACCATTTTTTATATGGGGAAGACCGGCGTTGAGAAAATAAAGACGATACGGGTTGGAAGTCGCCCGGACGGAATCTGCATTGGTGATTTTAATAAGGATGGGAAAAACGATATTGCTGTCAGCAATTTTGATGACGGAACGGTCATGATTCTATTTGTTAAATAAATGTTAATACTAACCTATAACCTTTTTCGTACGTTGTTTATTATATCTTTGATCCATGAATAACAGGGACATTCAATCGGAGCAGCAGGAATTACCGGAACCCACCCGGGCGCAGCTGGAGATCCTGCAGGTATTGTGGAAGCATGGTCCATCGACCGTTCGGTTTGTCAACGATCAGCTCAACCAGCAAAAGCAGTCGTTGAGCTATACGTCTACCTTGAAGCTGATGCAGATCATGCATGAAAAGGGGATGCTGAAAAGGGATGAAAGCAGCATGACGCATGTTTACAGTTCCACACTTGAGGAGCAGAAGACAAAGGGAGTGGTGCTGAAAAAGTTTGTCGACGCCATGTATAACGGATCGGTGAAGAGCCTGATGCTGGAATTGCTGGGCAACGAAGCGACGACCAATAAGCAGTGGGATACGATTAAAGACCTGCTGAGTAAATTGGACGACGATCAATAAGGGCGATCAATAACGACGATCAATTAAGAGCGACCATTAAAATATTTATTATGAATTTTATTCCGGACAGTATCATTCGGGCGGTATGCTGGACGCTGCTGCACTCGCTGTGGCAGGGACTGATCCTCGCCGTGGTCGCGGGCGCCGTTATGATATTTACCAAAAAGGCGAAGTCGGCGACACGCTATAATTTGCTCGGCATCCTCGTCCTGGCCTTTCTTGCCGTGAGCGGCTATACTTTTGCCCGTGAGCTCCGGTTGTCATCGGGGACAGGGGACGGCGTAACGAAAGTCGCAGCGGCGGCCGATGTTGCCGCGCCGGTCATTGTGGCGCATGAAGCGCCCGGCCTTCGGGAAGTGAGCCCCATGGATTCGCTGGTCCGGTATTTCAACGAGCATGCGTCGATGGTGGTGGTGATCTGGTTTATCGTCTTTCTGGCGCGCTTTGTGAAAGTGTTGTCCGGCCTGGTCTATGCGCAACGCATCCGGCATTACGGGACGGGTCCGGCCCCGGCGGAGTGGCAGGAGCGTGTGGGGGAGTTGCTGGGTCAATTATGCCGAAACCGGGATGTTTTATTGTTGGAATCGACGTTGATCCAGGTGCCCGCGGTAGTCGGCTTTTTGAAGCCGGTCATCCTGGTACCGGTTGGAATGCTTGCGCAGCTTCCTGCCGACCAGGTGGAGTCCATTTTACTGCATGAGCTGGCGCATATTTGCCGCCGGGACTATTTATTCAATGTAGTACAGCATTTGGTGGATACGCTTTTCTTTTTCAACCCCGCTCTTCTTTGGGTGTCATCGTTGCTCCGGACGGAGCGGGAGAATTGCTGCGACGACGTGGCGATCCGGGAGACCAGAAGCCGGCGGCAGCTGATCGAGGCGCTGCTATCCTTTCACGAATACCAGCAGAAAGCCCGCGGCTTTGCCCTGGGCTTTGCCGGGAAGGACGGCGGAGTGGTCAGGCGGGTAGAGCGAATCGTTCATAAAAAGAACCATTCCCTGAATCCCGGCGAGCGGACCCTGCTGATGGGAGGATTGCTGCTGCTTTGCGGGGCCTTCGTGACGATTAGGCCTTCCTCCGCTCCAGTCACCCCGGTCGTGATCAAAGCGAAGGTGGTCGCGGCGGTGCACATGGAGGCGGCGGGCATGGCGGTGCGCATGGAGGCGGCGGGCACGGCGGCGACCCGGGAACCGGGAGCGGTGCGGGGTGGGACGGCGGGGAATGTTGAGATGCGGCGGGCGGAAGTTCGCAAAATGCGAACTTTTAGCGCCAATTCAGGAGTGGGTGCGGCGCGGGGCGCGACGGGAGCCGACACCAGCATCAAAGACGAAAAGAGCGATACGAGCCTGCCCGGTCATCTTTCCGACAAGGATGTCGAGAAACTGATCGAAGCCCGGGATCATGGCGTCACTCCCGAGTTCGTATCGGACTTGAAAAAGATGGGTTACTCGTTTAGTCTGGATAAAGCGATAGAATTGGTGGACCACGGCGTGAACGCAGCGTTCATCCAGTCCCTGAAGAAAGAAGGGTTTAGCCAGGTCACCCTCGACCGGGCGATCGAGCTGAGAGACCACGGTGTGACGGTTGAGTTCATCCGGCACATCCGCGCGGCCGGGTTCCCGAAGCTGACGCTGGAGCAGGCCGTGGAGCTGGTCGACCATGGGGTTACCGGCGAGTTCATCGAAAAGTGGAAAAAGAAGACCGGGACCCTGTTGGAGCTGGAGGATTATGTCCATCTGCGCGATTCGGGGATCGATCCTTCTTAAGGGGCCAATCCTTCTTAGACCATCCTCCCAACACACATGAAATGAAATTTTTGCTGTCGAAAGACAGCCTGGCCTTGTCATGTCAATTTTAAAAATAAATAATATGAAACGGATACTCTTTTTTGCTTTCCTTACGATAGCATCGACGACGCTGCTGTGGACCAATGCGGGTGCGCAGGACAAAACACATCAATCGAATGACGATGATGAATTCAATTTCAGCGATTTTCCCGACAACCCGGGGTTGTGGAGCGCCGTGGTTAGAGACGACAAGGTCCATATTCAGTTTGGCGGACGACACTGGAGCTCGGGCGCCAGCTTTACCCTAAGCGAGCTGGGGCCGCTGCCGACGGACAAACAGGGCTCCTTCACCGTCAAGCGGGACGCGGGGACGGTCACCTTCAACGGCGTCTTTGAAGGCAAGCGCGGTCACGGGACCTATGCCTTCGAACAGGACCCGGCCTTCCGCTCCTATCTTGCGCAGGAAGGATTTTCGACAATCTCCGATGAGCTGATGATCCATTTGTATTTCACCAATATCAACAAACAATATTTCGGGTACATGAAGGAGAATGGTTATACCGGGATCACCATGGATGAACTCAAGCACCTCGCCGAGGAGAATATGAACCAGGTTGTCATGACCAACTATTTCGAACTGTTCAGGAAAGAGAACTATGGAAAGGTCTCCCTGGATCAAGTCGTCGAGCTGCGCGAACATGGGGTCAGCCCCTCCTTTATTGCCCGGTTCCATGCGATGGGCTACTCCGATATCAGCCTGGATAAGGCGGTGACGCTGGTCGATCATGGCCTCAGCCCTGAGTTTATCGAGGATATGAAGAAGATCGGTCAGCGGAACATCACGCTGGATGAGGCGGTCGAACTGGTAGACCACGGCGTGAGCATCGGCTTCGTCAAGGAGCTGACCGATATGGGCTATTCGAATATCTCGCTGGAGAAGGCAACGGAACTGGTGGATCACGGGGTGAGCGCGGGCTTTGTGCGGGGATTCCAGGAGCTGGGTTTTAAGGATATCTCGCTGGATCAGGCCGTCCGGCTGGCGGATCATGGGGTCAGCGTGTCCTTTGTCAAAGAATTCAAGGGACTTGGTTTCAACGATCTGACCCTGAAGAAGGCTGTGGAACTGGCGGATCATGGCGTGACCGCGGAATTTGTCAAGCGGATGCAGGACAAAGGACTCAAGAACATGACGCTGGACGAATATATCCGGCTGAGGGATGGGGGGATGTAGGTATATTTGAACTGTCACAAAAAACGGTTCAAATGAAAATATACCTGTTGCTCTTTTTTTCTCTCTCCCTGTTGCAGGCGGCCGCTCAGAACGAAGAGGCAATGCTGGAAAGGGCGTTGTACGATCTGCCCGATCTGTCCTTTAAAAAGATCTCCGCGCCGACGGACAAGTATTTGAAATATGAATTGATCGTGAGGCAGCCGCTGGATCATCAGCACCCGGAAAAAGGATGTTTCTATCAGCATGCTACCCTGCTGCACAAAGGCTTTGGCCATCCCACGGTAATGGAGACACAGGGCTATTGGCTGCCCAACGGCCGGAATGAAGTCGAAAAAATGCTCGATGCCAACGATCTGAATATCGAGTATCGCTTTTACGGCAAATCCAAACCCGACTCCATGCAATGGGAGTATCTGACCATCGAGCAGGCAACGGCGGATCTGCATGCCATCAACCAGCTGTTCAGGAATATTTATAAGGGGAAATGGATCAGCACCGGTATCAGCAAAGGCGGGGAGACCACGGTCTACTATAAGTATTTCTATCCGAAGGACGTAGATTTGTCCTTGCCTTATGTCGCCCCGCTGGATAACAGTCTCGAGGACCAGCGGATCTATCATTTTTTTGATACCATCGGCACCGCGGCCTGCCGGGAGAAGATCTTTCAGACACAGCTCTTTTTGTTGCAGAACGAAAAGCAGGCGGTGGAAAAGCTGGAGTGGTATGCCAAAGGCGCCCGTCTGCATTTCAACTATACGGGTAGTCTTGGCAAGTCGTTTGAATATGCCGTGATGGAATATCCCTTTGCCTTCTGGCAATACAATGGCCAGTGCGACAGTCTTCCCGCGGGCAAATCATTGGATGCCTATCTGGAGTCGCTGTTAAAGGTTTCCGATATCGAAGGCTTCTCCGACGAAGGGATAAAGCTATTCGAGGCGCATTATTACCAGGCAGCTACGCAGAGCGGTTATTACGGTTATGATATCGCGCCGTTTAGAAAATACCTGCATTATTTTACGGAGAACCCATCCGCTGCCTTTCCGCCAAAGTCGGTGGCAATCAAGCCCTTTGATCCGACGTTGAACGCGAAAGTGGCTCAATGGCTGGCGACCGACGGGAACAATATGGTCTATATTTATGGCGGTATTGACACCTGGACATCCGCGGGGATCGTTGTTTCGGACAAGGTGAATTCAAAGCGGTTTGTGGTGCCCGGGGCTACGCATGCCACTGCCCGGGTAATGAATATGAGCCCGGCCATGCAGCAGGAGTTTGCGCAGAAAGTGAAGGAGATCGCGGGTATGGAGGTGTCAATCCCCGCGATTCAATAATTGATTTTGACCGACAGGCTGGTATCGCTTTACAACGCCGGTTCGGGGACCGGGGCCGCAGGGAATGCTGCCGCCGGGGCAGCCTTCCGGGTATACAGGATACAGATCTTATCTACCAGCTGATCGTATACGTCGTCTTCCTTATAAGGCTTTGACGCTTTCGTCAGGTGATCTGTCGCGGATCGGATTTGATGGATGGTGTCCCTGTCAAAGATGCCGGATTTCACCAGGCTATCGCGGACAAAGAGGGCCATGCGTTTGTGCTGCCGCCGGTAGCCGGCGTTGTCGTTTTGCTGCGCTTCGTCCCGCAGGGTCTCTACGGTCCTTAGCAGTACGCCGGAAAGCCCGGACTCATTCCAGATCTTTCTGGCTATTCCCGGGTATTGCAGATGGGTGGGGAATTTCGGCTGAACGGTGGTGACGCGACGGACGGCGGGCCGGCTTTCTTCCCAGCGGGCGACCAGCGACCGGACTTCGGGCGCCGCATGCGCTAACCATTCGCGGGCATTCATATCATACCGGGTCCGCTGGTCCAGGTCGGCGCCCTGGCGAAGGATCTTCTCCAGCACCCGCAGATGCTCGGCCCGGTCGGCATCTGCCGTCTTTCGGAGCAGGAACCCCTGGATAGCCCAGTAGACGATATTCGCGCCATCCGCATCCGGCACGTTGACATCCGGATGGTAGTCGAGGAGAAGGTCCAGCGCCTTTATATATTTGTCCTGCTGTACGGCCACATGCAGACAATTGTATCCCTTCCGGCAGCAAATATTCGGATTGGCCCCTTTCTCCAGCAGGTAACGCAGGAGAGGAAGCCGTTCCTCCTCCGTGGGAAAGCCGTAGGATAGCAGCGCATCCATCAGCACGGGCATACAGGTCGGGGAGTCGTCCAAAAAGGCGTTGGAGTCGAGCGCATATTCTTCGACCAGGTATTTTACCTGGGCGGTGTCGCCGCGGGTAATGGCCAGGGAGAGGGCATTACGGTGCTCGGCGGGCAGTAAGTTTGGCATGGCAATCATACCTATAAGATACAAAATAATGATCGCCAAAAAGAATTTTCTTTAAAAGAAGTGCTACATTGATTAAAACCGCAAAAATCTACCGGTGTATCATTTCGAATTGCACGAATCCATCAACGAAATTCTTCGGGAGAAAAGGATCGATGTGGCCGGGAGGGACAACCGGTTCTATATGCGGATCATTGCCAACGCTGCGGCTATTTTTACGTTATACGACCAATTGTATGGCCATGATCCCCGGGCCGAACCTTGTTTCGAGCAGTTGATCCGAACGATTGCCGATGCCCATTGTCATCGTCCCGCTGTGCTGCAGGAAAAAGATGAGGAAAAGCAACGGGAGGGCCTTTGGTATTGCAGCAACGATCTTGTTGGCATGAGCCTTTATGTCGATCGCTGGTGCGGGGGGCTGGAACAGCTGCCGGGGACCTTTGGCTATCTGAAAAAGCTGGGGGTTAATTTACTGCATCTCATGCCCGTTTTCCAAAGCCCGCCGGCGGAAAGCGATGGGGGGTATGCCGTTTCCGATTTCAGATCGGTCGACCCCCGGTTTGGGACACTGCAGGACCTGCAAAAGGCAAGAAAGATCATGGGCGAACAGGGGATACACCTGATGCTGGATATCGCCTTAAATCATACCTCGCGGCATCATGAATGGGCGGAGAAGGCGCGCCGGGGGGATGCCCATTACCAGGACTATTTTTATATGTTCCCCGACCGGTCCGTTCCGGATCAGTATGAGTGCCGGATGCCGGAAGTCTTTCCTGAAAGCAGCCCCGGAAATTTTACCTATATCGAAGAGTGTCAAAAATGGGTCATGACGGTATTCCATTCCTATCAGTGGGATTTGAATTACCGCAACCCCGGGGTGCTGATCGCCATGCTGGAGAACATTTTCTTTTATGCCAATCTGGGCGTGGATATCCTGCGTGTCGATGCGCCGGCCTTTATTTGGAAGGAGCCCGGCACCAGCTGTCAGAACCTGCCGGAGGCGCATGCGATCCTGCGATTGATCAGACAGTGCGTCCAGGCGGCGACGCCGGGCATGGCGCTGCTGGGCGAGGCGATCGTGGCCCCGGCGGCGATCCTGAAATATTTCGGTACCGGGTCTTTTACGGCCAAAGAGTGCGACCTGGCCTATAACGCCACGCAGATGGCCTTGCAATGGGATGCACTGGCCACCGGGGATACCCGGGTCATGCTGGCGGCGCAGCCTGCGCTGCTGAAAAAGCCGGCCGGGGTTTCCTGGATCACCTATACCCGGTGTCATGATGATATCGGGCTGGGC
>Ga0207033_1036_pt1 | contig 31449 bp, 21 predicted proteins | sample Alteio_BWMinCont_35_FD_153262 | JGI IMG/M metagenome (GOLD analysis project Ga0207033, IMG submission 153262) | Enriched cells from forest soil in Barre Woods Harvard Forest LTER site, Petersham, Massachusetts, United States -... | ecosystem: Environmental > Terrestrial > Soil > Temperate forest >... | reverse complement strand
ACCGTGTACATCTTAGTGAATTTTTTGCAGGAAAGTCTGCCGAAGATCTGTCTATGTCTTCTGCAACATGGTATGAAGAGAATGGGATCAAATTGCATTTGGGCGATCCTGTACAAAGTATTGACAGGCCTACTAAAACAGTACACTCCTATAAAGGCATCACCGAAAGTTATGATGTACTGATCTTAGCTACAGGATCTTCTGCATTTGTTCCACCAATTCCTGGGGTAGATAAAAAAGGTGTATTTATATATAGAACGATTGAAGACTTGGAATTAATGCAGGCTCATGGTAAACACGCGAAAAAAGGAGTAGTGATCGGCGGTGGCTTATTGGGATTGGAAGCAGCCAAAGCAATGCTGGATCTTGGTATCACGGACACAACAGTTATTGAATTTGCACACAGGTTAATGCCTCGTCAAATTGATGATGCGGGTTCGCGCATCCTAGAAAATAAATTGGCGGCTTTAGGTTTAAAGATCAACACTAATAAGAACACTTCTGAAATTTTAGGAGAAGATAGTATAACAGGAATGCAGTTTACTGATGATACAAAAATCGATGTCGATATGCTGGTAATTTCTGCGGGAATAAAACCAAGAGATGAATTAGCAAAATTATGTGGATTGGAAGTTGGTCATCGTGGCGGCATAGTTGTCAATGAAAAATTACAGACAACAGATCCTGCTATTTATGCAATAGGTGAATGTGCTTTGTATCATGGAATGATATATGGGTTAGTTGCACCAGGTTATGAAATGGCAGAAGTAGTAGCAAGTAATTTAGTGAATGAAGATAAGGCTTTCACAGGTTTTGATATGAGTACTAAATTAAAATTGATTGGTGTTGATGTTGCCAGTTTTGGAGATCCGTTTGTTGCATCTCATGAATGTCGCACAGTTGTTTTTGAAGATACGATGAAAGGTATTTACAAGCGTATCAATATAACTGAAGATGGTAAATATCTTTTGGGCGGAATATTGATCGGTGATGCAGATGCTTACAATATGTTGTTACAGACAACAAAGAATAAAGTTGTACTGCCTCCTAATCCTGAAGATGTGATACTTGGATCGAGAGGTGGAGAAGGTGATGGGGGTGCAGGTGTATTGAGTTTGCCGGATGAAGCAGTTGTGTGTAGTTGTGAAAGCATTACCAAAATTGGTATCTGCGAAGCTGTAACGATGCATGGTTGTGAAACAGTAGATGCGATAAAAAAATGTACTAAAGCCGGAACGGGCTGTGGTGGCTGTGTACCAATGGTGAAAGACTTAATGGTGCATACGATGAAAGCTCAAGGGAAATATGTACGCAATGTTTTATGCGAGCATTTTAATTATTCAAGACAAGAATTATTTGACCTGATAAAAATGCACGAGTTAAAAACTTTTGATGATGTGCTTGATAAATTAGGCAATGGCGATGGTTGTGAATTATGTAAACCTCCTGTAGCATCTATCATTGCTAGTTTATGGAACGAAATGATTTTAGTAAAAGGAAATGATACGGCACAGGATAGTAACGATCGTTTTCTTGCCAACATACAAAAAGGTGGAACATACTCTGTTGTTCCTAGAATTGCGGGTGGAGAAATTACACCTGATAAATTGATCGTGATTGGATCTGTTGCAAAAAAATATAATCTCTATACAAAAATAACAGGTGGACAACGTATTGATCTATTCGGCGCACACTTAAGCGATCTGCCAAAAATATGGGAAGAATTAATTGATGCAGGTTTTGAAAGTGGCCACGCATACGGAAAATCTTTACGTACTGTAAAAAGTTGTGTAGGTAGTACCTGGTGTCGTTTTGGGTTACACGACAGCGTTAGTTTCGCGATTCGTATTGAAGAACGTTACAGAGGATTACGTTCTCCGCACAAATTAAAAGGTGGTGTCAGCGGGTGTATCCGTGAATGTGCCGAAGCGCAGAGTAAAGATTTTGGCATCATTGCTACAGAAAAAGGCTGGAACTTATATGTGTGCGGCAACGGGGGCAGCAAACCACAACACGCTTTATTATTAGCCACAGATCTTGATAGCGATACCTGCATCAAATACATCGACCGCTTTTTAATGTTCTATGTTAGAACGGCAGATCCACTAACGAGAACGGCTACCTGGTTGAATAAAATGGATGGCGGTATCGATTATTTAAGAAATGTAATTGTGAATGATAGTCTTGGTATCAATGAACAATTAGAAATGGATATGGATACGTTTGTGGCAAGCTATAAATGTGAATGGAAAGAAGCTGTCGAAAATCCTGCTATCAGAAAGCGTTTCAGCCATTTTGTAAATGCACCGGAAGAAAAAGATCCAACTGTAGTTTTTGAAGGTATGCGGGAGCAGAAGAAGGTGAAGGATTGGAAATGAAAAGTATCAAGTAATAAGTAGTAAGTAACAAGTTGGGAACACGCGTAAATAGTAAGTAAATCTTAAATAATAACACTTCAAAAGTCCCCCTTCAGGGGGATTGAGAGGGTTTCTAAAACTAAACATTATGATAGAAACTAAAGTAATCAACTGGTTCAAGGCATGTAACGCTATCGACGTTCCTGTAAATGGAGGCGTATGTGTAAAATACAATGATAAACAAGTGGCCTTATTTCACTTTTCAAGAAGAGGCGAGTGGTATGCCACGCAAAATGAATGTCCGCACCGCCAGCAGATGGCATTGAGCCGCGGAATGATCGGTACACAGAATGAAGAGCCAAAAGTGGCTTGTCCGTTTCATAAAAAAACATTCTCTCTTATCGATGGTCATTGCATTAATGATGAAGATGAATGTAGTCTTACGACTTATCCGGTAAAAGTGGAAAATGGTTATGTGTACATCGGCTTTTCCGAAGACGATGATAGAGAAGAAGTATATGCATAAGTAAAGCCCGCCAGGGTGCAACCTGAACGGGCTTATAGTTTTAAATAAATGTGTTCACCTAAAACCAAACCAAAATTACATGAAAAAACAATTAATGTATGCAGGATTTTTTTCGCTTCTCTGTACTGCTGTAAGTCTGCAGTCAAGAGCCCAGTTAGTCGTATCCGGACAATTGAGAACAAGATCAGAATATAGAGATGGTCAAGGTGCGCCACTATCAAAAGGTGCATATCCGGCATTTTTTACTTCTCAGCGAACAAGGCTAATTTTTAGGTACAGTATGTATCGCTTAAAATTTGGTTTAGATCTTCAGGACGTTAGAGTTTGGGGACAAGACGTTTCAACAATTAACAGAACAACTACGGCAAACAATAATGGATTGCTGTTACATCAAGCATGGGCCGAAATATTATTAACAGATACTACTTTAAAAAAAGCAGCCCTTAGTTTAAAAATTGGTAGACAAGAATTGGTGTATGATGATCAAAGGTTACTCGGTAATCTTGATTGGTTGCAACAAGGAAGAAGGCATGACGCGGCTGTTTTAAAATTCGAAACGAAATCATGGATGTTTCATTTAGCCGGTGGGTACAATCAAAACCAGGAAAATGCGTCAGGTACAATTTATAATAGTGTACCTCCCGGAAATTATACAGCATCTACCAACGGAGGTGTTATGTATAAAAGCATGCAATTTTTATACGTAGGGAAAAAATTAACCAGCGGTAATGCGTCCTTTCTATTTTTTACAGATCAATTTAGTAAGCCGGATACTAGTGTAGTAGCACCTTTTCAAACAGGCGTATGGGCAAGGGCTACAACAGGTTTATACCTGAATGACACACTTGCTAAAAAAATAGCCGTAACAGCAAGTGCTTATTATCAGTTTGGTAAAACACCTGTAGGGCAAGACGTAAGTGCCATGTTATTGAGCGGTTCTGTTCAATATATTATTAGTAAACAATTTAGCGTAGGTCCTGGTATTGATTATACAACCGGCGGAACAACTGGTACTACCAGCAATACGTTTGATCCATTATATGGTACGCCACACAAGTTTTGGGGAAGTATGGATTATTTCTATGCAGCAAGTCCGTTTGGCAAAGGAGGCTTAACTGATTATTATTTCAAGGCAAAATATAAGACGTCAGATAAATTTTGGGCATCAGCAGATATCCATCAATTTTCGAGTGCAGCAAGAGTTGGCACTTTTAATACAAAAAGTTTTGGTCAGGAATTAGATATTACGGCGGCATATAATCTAACCAAACAAATATCTTTCGAAGGAGGTTACAGCCATTTTTGGACCACGGCATTACTTGCTTCACCAACGGTTAAAAATGTTGCCAATGAAAAGTCAGATGCTAATTGGGGCTATTTAATGATCATTATAAAACCCAATCTTTTTAAATAAAATTCTTGAGTATTAATTTATTAACAGTAAAAATATTTTATCATGGAAAATTCAATCAATTCCTCAGGTCAGCTTACAAAATTAAAAATATTTAGTCTGCAAGGTGTTCAGATGAAAACCTTTCACATCACCTGGTTAATGTTCTTCGTTTGTTTTTTTGGATGGTTCGGTTTAGCACCATTAATGCCTACTATTCGCGGTGATCTTGGCTTAACAAAAGGGCAAGTAGGAAATTTGATCATTGTTTCTGTATCATCCACAATTATTGCAAGATTATTTATCGGGAAATTATGTGATACATGGGGGCCACGTAAAACGGCGATCCGTTTATTGTTAGTCGGAGCGATACCGGTTTTTTTAGTCGGTTTATCTAAAGATTATATGACGTTCCTTTTGTTCCGTGGAGCAATTGGAATCATCGGCGCATCATTCGTTATCACACAGTTTCATACATCGATGATGTTTGCACCCAACATAAAAGGAACAGCAAATGCAGTTACCGGCGGTTGGGGAAATCTTGGAGGTGGTGTTACAAATATGGTAATGCCATTGATCTTCGCGGCAATCGTTGGTTTCGGTTATACAAAAGCAGAAGCATGGCGCTATGCAATGATCGTTCCGGGTATAATGATGTTGATCGTTGCATATTTATATTACAAATACACAACAGATACACCGCAAGGAAATTACGATGTGATTGGAAGAACAAAAGAAACAAGACAAAAAACTGACTGGAGCATATTGGGCGACTGGAGAATTTGGGCGCTGGTATTTGCATACGCAATGTGTTTCGGTATGGAGCTGACTTTTGATAACGTAGCCTCATTGCATTTTGTTGACACATTTAAATTAACGCAATCAACTGCAGGTTTTTGGGCAGGTACATTTGGTTTCATGAATTTGTTTGCACGTGCACTGGGTGGAATCACATCTGATAAAGTCGGAAAAAAATTCGGCATGCGTGGTAAGGGACTTTTATTAGCAGGTATGTTATTATTAGAGGGTATCGGTATTCTTTTATTTGCACATGCAGGTTCATTTGGAATGGCGCTGGTAGCAATGTTCAGCTTTGCGTTATTTCTTAAAATGGCCAATGGTGCAACATATGGTATCGTTCCTTTTGTAAATGAAAAGAATGTTGGTTTAGTAAGTGGAATAGTTGGCGCGGGTGGAAATCTTGGCGGGATGGCATTTGGCTTTTTGTTCAAATCAACCAGTATCAGCTACGTACAAGCATTTACCTATATCGGATATATCGTAATGGTAGTTTCTGTTATCGTATTCATTACAAGATTTTATAAAGTAGAATCTGTTGAAGAAATTGAGGTAGAGCCTGCTATTGCACTAGGATAGTATCATGTACGATGTACGACGTTGGATGTACGATGTGATTGAGTTTGATAATTTTTGTGGTTAGTAATAAATATTCTTGTTTGAGCAGAGTTGTGAAGATAAAATCTATTTCTTGGTTAAGAGAGTTTTGTTGTAGCAATTCTGTTCAGACAATTTTTTAAAATGTACGAAGTACGACGTAATAAAACCTGCTATTCTTAACATCGTACGTCGTACATCAAACATCGTATATAAAAATGCATCATCATATAATGTGATTTTAAATAATAATTATGCCGGAATCATTCAAAACAACTTGTTGCTACTGCGGTGTTGGTTGTGGTATAATTGTACATAAGGACCGCAATAACAAACTTCATGTAGAAGGTGATAAAGATCATCCTGTTAACAGGGGTATGTTGTGTAGTAAAGGCATGAACCTTCATTATACGGTGATGGATACCAGTGACAGATTATTGTATCCTGAAATGAGGTATAATAAAAATATGCCAAGACAAAGAGTTTCATGGGATCAGGCATTAGATAGAACGGTAGCTGTTTTTAAAACGTTGATAGAAAAGTATGGTCCTGATTCTGTTGCATTTTATGCATCAGGACAATGTTTAACGGAAGAATATTATGTAGTAAATAAATTAATAAAAGGATTTATCGGCAGTAATAATATTGATACCAATTCAAGACTTTGTATGAGCAGTGCAGTTGCCGCATATAAAATGAGCTTGGGTGAAGATAGTGTTCCCGTAAGTTATGACGATATAGAATTGGCGGATTGCATATTTGTTGCAGGCGCTAATCCCGCATGGTGCCATCCCATTTTATGGAGAAGAGTTGAAGCCGCAAGAGCTAAAAATCCGAATGTAAAAATTATAGTCAGCGACCCTCGTAAAACGCAAACCTGTGCATATGCCAATGTGCACCTGCAATTAAAACCCGGAACTGATATTGTATTGCATCATGCCATCGGTCGCATCCTGATAGAGAACGGTGATATTGATCCCGGCTTTGTAAAAAATCATACAGAAGGTTTTGAGCAATACAGTAAACAGGTAATGAAAAGAACAATTGCAGAAGCTGCAAAAATTTGTGACATTGATGAACATTTAATTCATGAGGCGGCCGCGTACATTGGCGATGCGAAAGGTTTTATAACCATGTGGACGATGGGGTTAAATCAAAGTGTTATTGGCGTACATAAAAATTTGAGTCTGATCAATCTCAATTTAATAACAGGTCAGATTGGTAAACCAGGTAGTGGACCATTCTCACTAACGGGACAGCCTAACGCTATGGGTGGCAGAGAAGTTGGTGGCCTATCCAATATGTTACCGGCACATAGAAATTTAGCCAATGAAGCTGATAGAAATTATGTTCAACAGTTTTGGGGTGGCAAAACGATCGCACCTAAACCAGGATTAAGTGCTACCGAAATGTTTGAAGCATTGAATGATGGAAGGTTGAAAGCGATATGGATAATGGGAACTAATCCTCTGGTAAGCTTGCCTGACGTACGTATGGCAGAAGAAGGATTAAAGAAAGCAAAATTTGTTGTGATCCAGGAAGCAAGTAGCAAGCCTGAAACATTAAAGTATGCGGATGTCGTTTTACCTGCCGCTTCATGGATAGAGAAAGAAGGAACCATGACAAATGCAGAAAGAAGAATTGCTTATTTATCAAAAGCTGTTGATGCGCCCGGAGAAGCAAGACCTGATGCGGAAATAATTTGCGCCTTTGCTCAAAAGATGGGTTTTCACGGATTTGATTTTGAGGATGCTTCAGCAATTTATGCGGAGCATTGTAGTTTAACAGAAGGAACTAATATTGATATCAGTGGTTTGAGTTATGATATATTAAAAGAGAAAAGAAGTGTTCAATGGCCATACACAAAAAATGAAAAAGGTTTTGGTGTTGCAAGATTGTTTGCAGATAAAAAATTCTATACTCCTTCAGAGAAGGCGATCATTCATTCTTTTGATGATAGTAATCAATCAGAGAAAATATCTAGAGAACTGCCATTGATATTGACAACCGGCCGTATTCGCGATCAGTGGCACACAATGAGCAAGACCGGTAAAGTGAATAAATTAAATCAGCATATTGCTAATTCTTTTTTAGAAATACATCCTGATGATGCTATCGAAAGAAAAATAAAAGAAGATGACCTGGTAGAAATATTTAATGCAAGAGGTAATGTTCGCGTAAAAGCAAAATATTCTACCGATATAAAAAGAGGTGTAGTGTTCTTACCAATGCATTGGGGAAAGATCCTGAATAATGATCTGAATAGAGCGAATAACCTGACTAATAATTTAGTTGATCCGATTTCCAAAGAACCTGATTTTAAATTCTCAGCAGTCGAAGTTAAAAAGTACGTAAAACCAAAACAGAAGATAATAGTGATAGGGGCTGGAGCAGGCGCATTCGGTTTTGTAAAAAGCTATCGTGCGTTAAATACAGAAGATGAAATTCAAATCTTCAGCAAAGAAAATTTCCCTTTTTATAATCGTGTAATGTTGCCTGATTATATAAGCGGTACGCAGCAATGGGCACAGTTGGTAAAGATGAAAGATGAAGAAGAAAATGAATTTGATATAAAATTACATCGCGGAGTAAGTATTGAAAATATTGACAGAACTAATAAGACCGTATTAGACAGCAAAGGTAAATCGCATGATTATGATGTGCTGATTCTTGCAACGGGTAGTCGTGCTGCATTGATCAAAGATGCACCGTTAATGGAGGGTTTATTTACAATGCGTAACCGCAATGATGCAGATAATTTTATCAAACATATTGATAAAACAAAAGGGAAAGTATTAATTGTTGGAGGTGGGCTGTTAGGAATAGAATTAGCTGCATCATTAAATGAAATAGGTGTTCAGTCTTGTGTTTTACAACGTTCATCTCGTTTGATGGATAGGCAATTGGATGCATTGGGTTGTCAATTACTATTTGAAGAATTGACAGAAAAAGGAATAGAAGTTTTATACAATGATGAGGTAGATCGTTTTTTGGGAAACAAATCTGTAACGGGTGTTAGATTAAAAAGTGGAAGTGAGATAATATGCCAGGCTATTGTAATGACGATCGGTACAGTACCAAATATTGAATTAGCAAAAGCCTGTGGCATTGAACATAAACGAGGTGTTATAGTAAACGATTTTCTATTAACAAATGATCCGTCAATTTATGCCATTGGTGAGATCGCGGAATTTAAAGGAATGTTGTATGGTATAACGGCCGCAGCAGAACAGCAGGCGGCAATTGTTGCAGGACATTTGAATGGAGATATCTCTCAATATTATCAAGGTTCTTTATTGATGAATATTTTAAAAATGCATGGTACTGATATATGCTCCATTGGTTTATCAGAAGTGCCGCTTAATGATCCTTCTTATGAAGAAGTAGTGTTTATTGATAAAGCGAAACGGTATTACAAAAAATGCATCATTCATAATGATAAATTAGTGGGTGCGATTCTCATCGGTGATAAGACAGAATTTTTGGAATTTAAAGATCTTATTCAAAACAAGATCGAATTGTCAGAGAAAAGATTAGAGTTGTTACGCTCCGGTAAAAAAGCAGAACCTGTAATTGGCAAATTGGTTTGTTCATGTGGTAGCATTGGTGAGGGTAATATTGTAAATAAAATAAATGAAGGCTGCGTTGAGTTGAAAGCGTTGTGCCAGGCATCGGGTGCAGGAATGGGGTGCGGAAGTTGCAGGCCTGAAGTACAGGCTATTTTAGACAAAGCTTTATTACAAAATGAAACGCCGAAACTAAATATGGTTGAAGGAATGAAAGTAGCTATCTAATAAAATATTTATGCAACAAACAAATTCAATAAGTTTTAATTTTACCGGAGGGATCATTTCTCCGGGCCACTTGAAGGAGATATTGGAAATTGCCAACGCAGCAAAAGTGTCTCATATTTCTTTTGGCTTGCGTCAGCAATTGATAATGGATGTTGCTGCAAAATATTTTATTGAGTTTGGGAACAGCTGTAAAGAAAAGCAACTCAGTTTTTATAAAACGCAAAAGGAACAACCGAATATTGTAAGCTCCTATGCTGCTACAGGAATATTTACTATTGAAAGCTGGTTGAAAGAAGGTGCCTATAAAGATGTGTTTGATCTGTTCAATTATAAGCCTTTATTAAAAATAAATATTTGTGATAGTAACCAACATTTGGTTCCATTATTTAACGGTCATTTGAATTGGATATCATCTCCATCTCAACATTTTTGGTATTTGTATATTCGTTTTCCAAGAACACAGACGGTTTATTGCTGGCCCGAATTGGTGTATAGCAACGATATAGCAATGCTATCTAAAAAAATTGAAAAACTAATTCTTGAACAACAAGAAGACTACTATAGCAATGAACAAGCTGATGGGAATATGTTATTTCAGCAAACTAAATCAATGATAGAATATGTTGGTAAAAAAATAGATCATGATATCATATTGCCTGAATTTTCTTTGCCTTATTATGAAGGATTTAATAAAGCAGATAATAATTATTGGTTAGGGATTTATAGTCGTGATGAATTATTTGCTGTGCCTTTTTTGATTGATATCTGCAATATATGTATGGAGACAAAGATCGGCCAGCTATATACTACAACCTGGAAAAGTCTTATTATTAAGGGTATTGAGGGCAAACATAAAAAAATGTGGAATTATATTCTTGGTAAATATCGTATCAATGTACGTCATGCAGCGAATGAATTAAACTGGCAAACGGAAGATAACAATGAAGACGGATTGATAATTAAACGGCATATCATCAGGCATTTTGATAAAGAAGATGTACGCACGGATGGATTAATTTTTGCTGTTAAAACAAAACCATCTTCGAGTATGTTTGCTTCGGTTATTATAAATAGACAAGGAGCAGGGAATTCAAAGCGTTTAAAATCAAAAGATCGTTTTGATATTTTATATACACCCGATTTTAATCCTAATTCATCTGAGCTAATTCTGTTTAGAGAAGGAGTGGAGAAAGATCATCTGGGAACTTATTTGGTATCACTATGTAAAATTTTTTACGAACAGGGAAGTAGAGCTGATCTTTTGCTGGATTATAGTAATGCGCAAGCTGTTCAAAAAAATACTACAGATCAATCAAAATTGGTATACCAATGCAAACACTGTTATACCATATATGATGAAAAGATCGGCGATCCCGACAATAATATTATAGCAGGTACAGCGTTTGCTGAACTTTCGTCAGACTATCATTGTCCTTTATGTGAAGCACCTAAAGAAGATCTTGTAAAAGTGCAGGAAAGTGTTTTAGGTCTGCAATTTCTAGCAGGTTAAATAATTTACTCCATCTGATATTCGGCTACAACTACTTTTTTTACTTCGGGTGAATAAGTGTAAACACTATATGGATAAACCAGTTTAGCCACAACTTTCGAAATGACGCAGGCAATAAAGATCGGCAGCAGCAAAACATAATTACCTACTAATCCACACACTAAAAATGCGGCTGTAAAAGGAGCATGTAAGCTCGCACTTAAAACAGCAGCCATGCCGATGATCATAAAATTGATTGGCACTATACCTGCATTAAAATATTTATTTAGCAGTATTGCAAGCAGTAAGCCTAAAAAAGCTCCCAAAAATAAACCTGGTGCAAATACGCCACCATCGCCACCTGCAGCTAAGGTTGCAGAAGTTGCGATGGGTTTAAGTATCAAAATTCCTGCGATCAATAATAATAATGAATACGATACATTGATGGGATGCGTTGAAGCGAGAAAGATATCTTTCATTGCGTGATAACCATCACCAAATAATTGCGGACAAAGCAATAACGAAATGCCGAGCAGAGAGGCACTGATCAATATTTTTGCAGAATATGTTTGCAGCTTTGAGTATTTGTTTTTAAAAGTTATAACAGCTCTGGTCAGGTAAACGCCCATTAATCCTGCAAAAAAACTTAACAGGATAAGATAAGGAATAGCATGATAGCTCCATCCGCTAATAGAAAAAGTAAATAACGGTTCATTATAAAAAAGATAGTTAAAGAACCACGCTGTTACAGCTGCAATAACAACACTGATGATAGCATTTCTGGATATTTTTTTTGAGATCACTTCTAAAGAAAAAGTAATGCCTGCCATAGGACTGTTGAATAAGGCGGTTATGCCGGCAGCGATACCTGCATATATTAATTCTTTTCTAAAAGCTGTATGTACATCCGCTTTCTTTTGTACAGTTGCGCCTAGCGCGGCAGAAGCTACCACTGTTGATACCTCTATTCCTGTCGATCCTCCAAATATTACAGTAATAAATCCATTAATGTAATGAGAGGGAATTTTATAAGCAGGTAATTCGTTGTGCCTGGTTTTTAAGGTCTCATAAATTTCTTTAATACCTCTGTTTTCTTTTTTCTTAAAAAGATATACACGCAGTAAATGGATAATGGATAAACTTATTATGGGAAGCAAAATGTATAATAACCAATATTTAGTAGCCATGCCTGCAAAGAGATCTTCAAAATGACCTGTTATTATTTTTAGCGAATCTCCCAGCAATGCACATAACAAACCAATTAATATGGAGACAATAATTAATTTAAAATATTCTTTTGTTCTAACACTTACAGCCATTGTTATTATTATTTTATTTTAGAGATTTGATCTCTCTTTGTTTTTTAGCTTTTCTAAATAATTTATTTACATATTTTGTATATCGTTCATTGGTAGGATATACTCTATTTGGCGTCATATTATTAAAAATAATAGCAATGATTAAAAGGATCATGGCACCGGTAAAAACAGGCGATATAACATACCAGTAACCAAGCGCTTTAATTTTATCCGAACCAATCACAGCAATTAATGCTGTAGCACCTCCCGGAGGATGCAATGTTTTTGTTATTTGCATCAATACAATAGATAAGGATACAGCAAGAGGCGCCGCTAATAAAACAGTTCCGGGTATTAGTTTGTGAACGGTAACACCTGTGATGGCACATACTAAATGACCACCGACTAAATTTCGCGGCTGTGCTAAAGGGCTCTGAATAATTCCATATATCAATACACTGGATGCTCCAAATGATCCGATCAAAAAAAGATTATCATTTGTACTTAATGAAGTATGCGATAAAGCGATCAAACCAATTCCAAAAAAAGAACCTAGAAACGCCCAGAAATGCTCTTTATAATCAACCAGTGTTTCTTTATAAATAACATACCGGGAAACCCTCATCGTTCTTTCAATCTTTTTTTTCATGTAGAATTTGCATTGTAGTTAGTTGATATTATTTTTTATGCGTTGTGTTCTTTGAAAAAAGCTTTCCTCTTTCATTTTTGTTTCAAATTCATTAATGGCTTTCATCAAATTGTTTTTTGTTTGCGTTAATTCTGTTATGGCTTCAGTTATAACTTTCCATACGGGCTTTATTTGTTCTACCAATTCAAGTCCTTTATCAGTTAATTGAATGATGCGTTTTCTTTCGTCTGTCTTATCGCGGGAGGACCGTATTAATTTTTTCTTTTCCAGCTCTTTTAAAAGGCTGATGGTAGAAGGATGAGTGTAACCAATTTCATGTGCAAGATCCATTACGCTTAACACCTGCTTTAAATGAAGTGTGTATATTACAGGAAACCATTTGGGTTCAAAATCAACACCATAAGATTTGTATATCAATAACCCATCTTTTCGTATATGCTCACTCAGTCGCTGTAACCTTGTGGAAATTGCCAACTCGTAAGATTCATCGATCACATTCATAATGACAGGTTTATTTTTATAAGCAAATGACAGATCATTTTCGTACAAAACTACGTAGTTAACTACATATAAACAAATGCATTAAAAAGTTAACAGTCGGAAAACGGCATTAATGTTGTCGGTTACAGCCTGTTATTCAATAACATTCATTAAAATAAAGTGAATAGAATCTACAATAGACAGGCATGTGGAACTATTGAATCTTAATTGAATATGGACAATAAAAATAATTATTACCAGAAAATGTGTAATTATTTACCCACAATGTATAAGGTACACCCAGATCGAAAAGGATGGCATAAATTAAAAACGATGAATATTCTATAAATACTAATAAGTTTTTTAGCTATGATTAGTTCCGAAAAGAAAATTTTTATTGCAGATGATGATGCTGATATCCTGAGCATCTTACAACTAATGCTGCAAACAAAAGGTTACAACGTGTACGCAACTTCTAATGCAAATGATGTTTTTAAGTATGAGAATGATCGTCCGGATCTGATACTATTGGATATCTGGATGCCAATAGCAGACGGCAGAGAAATTTGTACCCGCTTAAAGCAAAATAATTTAATGTGTAACATCCCTGTTGTATTTATCTCGGCCAATTCAGGGATAAAAGAAATAACTCAACAATGTAATGCCCAGGATCACATTACTAAGCCATTTGAAATGAAATATTTATTGGATAAAGTACACAATATTCTATTTAATACAGAAATAAATTAGCTGATCGTTACGTTTTATTAATCAATATTATACACCAAATACACTACTTATTTATGAGGAGTAAATTTTTTGCTGTTATTCTTTTACTACTAACTTTCTATTGCGCAGCCGCGCAGGTTGATACAGGTAAAGAAGCTATAGCGTTCTCAGACCTTTCTTTGGATAAATTAATGGATATACAAGTGCAGCATGTTGTTACAGCTACCGGTTATTTGCAAACAACTGACGAAGCACCTTCCACTATCACTGTTATCACGGCTCAACAAATTGAAGACAGAGGTTATGAACAACTGGAAGATGCATTGCGTGATGTTCCGGGAATAGATATGATCCATATAAATGGGTATGCTCCAACACTGTTTTATTTTAGGGGGATGTACGGCGCAGAAAATCTAAGAGCTTTATTTATGATCGATGGGATAGTAGAAAATAACATACTTGGTAGTAATGATATGGCGGGACCTGCTTATAGTTTACAAAATGTGCAGCGTATTGAGATCATATGGGGACCGGCTTCAGCCTTATACGGAGCCAATGCATTTGGTGGTATAATTAATATCATCACTAAAAAAGGAGGAGACGTTAATGGAGTTCATGCCGCAACAGGGGGAGCTACTTTTAATACTACTTTTTATGAAATAAGTGCAGGCGAAAAGAAAACAAAGTATGAATATTCTGTAGCCGGCACCATGTATAATACCGATGGACCGGTATTTAGCAACAGAGATCCGCAATACCATGCTTCTTTTGTAGATCATGCTCATTCATTTAACGGAACGTTCAGTTATTTTTTGCGTAATTCAAAAGCAACTATAGGATACCGTGAATATGTAACACCAATGGGGTGGGGTACCTATTCAAATAGTCCTAATGTATATTTAGGAATACCGAATCAAGGGGATGGCAATACTGATACTACCGGAATATTAGCCAGAAATTTCAATGGGCAAAAACCCGGTGTGGAACAACCTTTTTTGCGTACGGGATTCATCCAGGATGAATACAAAGTAAACAGTCGTTTAGATCTGTTTGGTAGGCTTGTTTACAGGGAAACAGGAACTGCAGATAATTCTTATTTATACATAACCGTAAATGCCCCGATCTTACATAATGGTAACGAATTACTTCGTGAAAATGTGACCAGTTTTTCTGATCGTATTGCGGGAGAGCTTTCTGCTAATTATTCTCTTGCAAAACATCACAGATTTACTCTGGGTGCAGATTTTTACAGGGATAATGTAGAGAAGGGCGCCCGCGGAACAACCCTCGATCTGAATGATGTACGTGTTTTTAATGGTAAGGATACCGTTGTTAATTATAATACTTCTTTTCTACCAAGAGTGTATGACATACGCTATAATATAGGAAGCTTTTTTCAGTACATATTGAATATTAATTTTCTTGGCAAAACCAGTCTGACGGTGGGTGCAAGAGATGACTACAATAGTTATTTTTACAATACATTTAGCCCAAGACTTGTTGTTGTTAATCAGCCGAATGATGCATTCACTTTCAAATTTCAATACGGTAAGGCATTTCGTGCGCCATCAAATTTAGAGATATATCAGTCATCGCTCAATTTTTCGTTGAAGACCGAAAAGATACAAACCTTCGAAGTGGATGGTATTTATTCTTCCCCATCTAAGAAAGTAAGATTGCAGTTAAACCTGTTTAATAACTATTTAACGGACGTTATTATATTGGGCAATTTATCAGGTCTTACACCCAATAAAAATCCCGGCCGTATTATCGTAAACGGGTTAGAAGCTAGTAGTAATATTAGCTTGTCAAAAGCATTCTCCGGTTTTCTTAATCTTACATGGCAGGATACAAAAGGAGAAAATATTGTAACCGGTGCAAACCGTTTTGTAGCAGGCATCGCAAGAATAAAAGGAAATGCAGGTATTACGTTACATATACCGGATGCATGCTCTATGAGTCTTTCTGGAAATTATGTAGGACAAAGAGAAGTGCCTTTAACAGATCCTCATGGGCCTGTCGCAGGATATTTTCTTACAAACTGGACCCTCAACACACAAAAGATAAAGCATACTTGTGTGTCTTTCTGCTTTGAAGTCCGCAATGTGTTTAATGTAACATGGTATGATCCCGGATTTCGTGCGGCAGATGGAGGTACCTATTCAACAGAGCTTGAGCAACCGGGAAGAACATTTTTAGTCAAAGCGAAAATTGATCTGTAATAATACTGATGAGGATAAAAAAATACATATTCCTTTTTGTTACAGCAATCATCCTTGCTGCGGGTTCTTCTTTTAGGCCCGCAACTGCGGATACGCAGGAATATGTTTTAAAGGCAGCTTTTTTATATCGCTTTACTGATTATGTAGATTGGGGAGGCAGTAATACAAGCGAAGACTTTACTATTGCAGTGTTGGGAAAATCAAACATTACAGATCCTTTGATAGATATCGCGAAAAAGAAAAAAGTACAAGGTAAACGAATCGTGATAAAACAATATGATGATATAAATGATGTTGGCGATTGCCAAATACTGTTTGTTTCAAACTATTATAAAGCAGGTATCGAAACTGTAGTAGCGAAAGTAAACCCTAAACCGATCCTGATAATAGCGGAGCAAACAGATGCCTGTGTAAAAGGAGCGCATATAAACTTTCTTGTATCAGATAATAAATTAAAATTTGAGATCAATATGAATGCAGCTGCAGGAGCGGGATTGAAAATAAGCTCCGAATTATTACAGCATGCAATATTAGTCAATACACCATAAAATAGTAAGTAACTAAATATGCTGAGCATTCGAAATATTTCAATTAGGAACAAACTTATATGGATGCAGGTGGTTACGGCTGTACTCGTATTGGGGCTTTGCTTTGCAGCGTTTGTTATTACGGATATAAAAGGATATAAAGCACGTGAAATTAATCATGCCATCTCTATCGCTCAGGTAATAGGTGTTAATAATATTTCAGCTATTCAGTTTATGGATAATGATGCTGCGGTTAAAACATTGTCAAGTCTGCAGAAAATACAGGAAGATATAGTGAATGCAAGTATAATTGATAAGAATGGAAATGTATTTGCCGCTTATACTCAGGAAGGACATATTGCTTATGCATTCTCACCACCATTTATAGACAAATATCATATTGATGGTGATTATTTATATGTCTATAAAAATATCATTAAAAATAATGAGCTCTATGGAACAGTATGTATGCAAATTGAGTTATCCCAATTAGATCAAATAAAAACAGAAAAATTTCAGATCACTACGGCGCTATTGATACTTGGTATTGCATTAGCTTTTTTGTTTGCAATAATAAATCAGCAATATATTTCGACACCTTTATTGTCATTGGTAAACGTAATGAAGGAAGTGAGGCAAAACGAAAATTATACGAAGCGGGTTTCCGTAGAAGGTAGGGATGAGATAGCTATACTTTCTACAGAGTTTAATAATCTGATGGATCAGATCATACGTAGCAATCAAAAAAAGGATGAGTTTATTGGTATCGCTAGTCATGAATTAAAAACGCCTTTAACAAGTGCAAAAGGTTTTTTGGAATTGCTGAATAGCATAGAACAGGATGCGCAGAATAAATTATTTGTTCAAAAGGCATTAAATAGTATCAATAAACTACAACGACTTATTTATGATCTGTTGGATGTTTCTAAAATTCAGGCGGGACAATTACAATTGGATATTAAAGAATTTGATATTGATGAATTGATCGATGATTGTATTCATGAGGTGCAGATAAGTACAGCAACGCATTCTATTTCCAGAGAAGGCGGATTGATAAATACATTCATATCTGCTGATAAAAATCGTATAGAACAGGTTATCATTAATCTGTTATCAAACGCAATAAAATATTCTCCAAAAGGAGAGAAGGTCATTGTTCATACTTCAAGAACTAATTCTAAATTAATTGTAAGTGTGCAAGACTTTGGGATTGGATTACCCATCTCCGAACATAAAAAAATATTTGATCGTTTCTATCGTTCAAAAGAAAGAGAATCCGGAGCATCCGGGTTTGGCCTGGGCCTTTATATTTGTTCCGAGATAATAAAAAGACATAAGGGTAGAATTTGGGTAGATAGTCAGAAAGGGAGCGGCTCAACTTTTTATTTTGAGTTGCCGGTCTCTTAAATACTTAATTTAGGTAAGAAGAAAAACAACTGAGTAAAAAGAAAGAGGAAGGTACCGCTACCTTCCTCTTTCTTTAATGATCGGTTATGATTATTATTTACTATTATTTATTAGATGCGGTTTGCTGCATATACTTTTTTACGGCTTCTGTTCTGCTGCTGACATTCAATTTTTTATAAACATTTTTAAGGTGCTTTTTTACCGTATTAATGGATATAAAATTATCAGCCGCGATCTCCTTGTATAATTTCCCGGAGGATAAAGCGACCAACATTTTCTTCTCTTGGCGGGTTAGTTCCATATTACTCTTCTGTTACAATAATTTAATTAAACGTTATGCTTTCTTATAAAGACCAATCAATTCTCCTCTCGCAATAATGTGGTGCCTCATCGCCCCTTCAAGCGATTGTTTGCCTGCATTATCTTTCAGGTCAAGTTTTGTATCCAACGCATAAACCTTAAAATGATAATGATGTGTGCCAAATGGAGGATAAGGGCCTGTATATCCATTATTTCCATTGCCATTTTTTCCTTGTGTTCCCGGAGTGCTGTTTTCCTCGATCGTTTTTGTCATCGGGTCAATGTTCCACATCACCCAGTGTACAAAAGGACCGGTTGCAGCATCAGGGTCATCAACAACTAAGGCTAAACTTTTAGTCTCGGCCGGAATATTTTTTATTGAAACAGGTGGATTGATGCTCTCTTTCCCATAACCATATTTCGAAGGAATGAAGTCATCTTCCTTAAAAGCCGGGCTTGTTACATGTAATAATATTGGAGTTATAGCGGTGCTCATGATCTGATAATTAATTGTTTTGGAATCCTTTTAAACTTAAATGACAATTAATGTGCCGTATAACAAACAACCCCTGTTAAAATCATCCTTATTTTTTCCCTGAGAGGTGGAAAGTTATATCGTTGAGATTCAATATCAAAGCCTATTTCGGGTACTTTTTTATGATATGGCAATATTTATATTTTCTACCTCAAAACATGGCATATTTTTTTACATATTTTATATAAACTCAGTCAAATAATTGAGATAGATTAATTGGCTAAGTTATAAGGGAGCCCTTGCAATCGTTTTGTTTATCAAGGAGCTCTCTTTTTGCAATAGTCGGTCGGCACATTGTTATTTTCGAAATAGTAAGAACTGCTAATTAGTTAAAAGAAGAATGAATTAATATTATGGTAGAAAGTTTAATTGATTTATTGCAGCATATTTTTTTCTATTATGTCTAATAACTCCTTTTTTGTGAAAGGCTTTTCTATATAGTCATTAGCACCCGCTTGTTTGGCCATTTCTCTAATACCCGGTGTGGCAGAAACCATTACTACCGGTGTATTTTTAGTGGTTGCATTACTTTTTAAATGCCTGCATATATCGAGACCATCTTCCATACCTCCAAGTTGTTTATCTAGCAGATAGACATTAGGTTCATCTCTTTTATTTTGAAAGAGAGCCTTTCCACCCGAGTATATAGCTGTTTCGTATCCTTCTTTTTCAAGTATGAGTTTAAAAATATCCTGTATCCCCAGATCATCATCCACGATTACAATTTTCTTTTTCATGATATATCTTTAATTATAATAATACAAATCCCGCTCCACTATTTTTAGTTATTAAATTGTAGAAAATAGTATACGTCTACCTTTTAAAATGAGGAATTAGCTACGCAAATAGTTTTCATTTGAACAGACTAATGATGTAAACTGACTCCGTAGATATAGAAAAGTATCAAATTAAAAAGCTCTTGTCATCCTGAGGTACGAAGGATCTGATCTTTGATCAATCATTCTACAGTATTAAGAATAAGATACTTCGTTCCTCAGCATGACAAAAGAAGACTGAGATACAATGATTGTTTGTAATTCGGAGAGTGTTTTCTATATCAGTGGAGTCAGTTAACGTAATAAAATTCGCTAATGAATAAAATTATTATTCATTAGCGAACGCTTAATTTTACAGTTATATACATCAGCTGTGGGGAGAATTATTAAATTTATTTTTTTTGGAAATTACTTCGTAGGAACCCTTTCTATAGCACTGTCACTTGAAACAGCCTTTCAGCTTCACTTACCATTTAACTCGATCATTTATTACCTGCTGCTTTTTTGTGGTACTGTAATGTATTATACTTACGCTTATGCAAAGCCGCTTCAATCTTTTTCACCTGATAATCCCAGGTCGGCATGGTACGTTCAGCATCATGTTTTAGTACAATACACACAATGGGGCTTATTATTTATTTGTGTTCTGCTTGGTTGTGTAATGCTGCTGAAAGATTATGAGAACTTGTTACATATGCCTGTACAATATTGGCTCATAATAGTAGCGATGGGATTATCGGCTATATTATATTATGGCTTGCTTCCAAGATCCTTTTTTAAATTAAATCTTCGTAATACCGGGTGGGTAAAGGCTTTTGTTATCGGGTTTGTATGGGCATGCAGTGTTGGCCTGCTGCCTATTATTGTATTGCAGATGGAGCATGGATATTATTATGTCGATCCCATTCTGGTAATTCCACTTTTTGTAAAGAACTGGATGTTCTGCACTATAAATGCGATCATGTTTGACATGAAAGATTATGCTGATGACTCTAACCATGAGCTAAAAACATTTGTTGTGAGGTTCGGGTTACGTAAAACAATATTTTTTATTTTGTTCCCACTTTCTTTGATCGGTATATTTTTTATGCTGGCATTTGAGAGTTACAGGCACTTCACTTTTTTTCCTGTATTTTTTAATATGATACCGTTCCTGCTTTTATTAATTGTTACTTATTCGATGCAACGGCAAAAAAAGATATTATACTACTTAATAGTAATAGATGGACTTATACTCATTAAAGCAATTTGTGGCATTATAGCAATGCAATTTGTACAATAATAAATCATAATAATGGCAACTAATTACGATAAAATAGCGAATGTTTATGACCTGATAAGAAGGATAGTATTTGGTAACTCGATAGTGAACGCACAGGTTTGTTTATTAAAATACGTACCTGCTGATAGTCGCATATTAATTGTTGGTGGAGGCACAGGATGGATAATAGAAGAGATAACCGCCATTCACCCAAAAGGATTGGTAATAGATTATGTTGAGTCGTCTGCTAAAATGATAGCACTTTCTGAAAAAAGGAATTATGCTGTGAATGAAGTTAATTTCATAAAACAGCCGATCGAAGATTATACAGCAGCCGAAAAATACGATGTGATATTAACCCCGTTTTTATTTGATAATTTTTCAATTGATAAAATTCAAATAATAGTTGCTAAGCTGGATTCTTATTTAAAAGAGGATGGCGTATTGTTATATGCTGATTTTGTGTATGATGAAAACAATGGCCGTTTGTGGCAAAGAATTCTTTTACGGATCATGTATCTTTTCTTTCGTATCACCTGTAACATAGAAACACAAAAGGTTATTAATATGGACAGATTTTTTGATCTTTTATATTATAAAGTATTTGAAGAGTCTCATTATAATAATTTTATTAAATCCATCGCATATCGAAAGAAATAAAAATTGACTGTCGGGGTATAGGAAAGCAATAAATCAAAAGGCTTCTTGTCATGCTGAGGAACGAAGCATCTCATTCACAAAATAGCAGAATGATTGTTGAAGATAAGATGCTTCGTTCCTCAGCACGACAAGAGAAGGCCTATATCCTAAATCAGTAAATAAAGTAAAAAGCCTCTTTAAGTAAAGAGGCTTTTATTTATGTTGAGGATTAAAAGCAGCTATTCTTTATTCGTGCAAAACAAGAACAGCCTTTATTGATCTGTTCATTACCTGGTTAACGGTGCTTCTATTAAATATTCTGTAAATTATATTGTGATGATGTTTTACCAAACAAAGTATATCTGTTTGGTTGCTTACAATAAAATTCATGATACCATCAATAGCATTGTCTTCCGTAATATATTTGAATTCAAGTTCAGTTGAATTGATCATCTTTTTTAGGCTTGCTTCCCCAGCTTCATTCGTTTTCCATTGAGCTCCTTCAATGATATTTAATACATTTAGTTTTTCCGATTTTGATGCTATTATTAATTCATTCAAACCATTAGCATCTTCAGAAGATAATGTTGATGAAAAATCCGTAGCAAGCGTAATAATAGGGTGCATTGAAAATTTACTTTCCAAGGGAATGATCAATGTTGGTGTTTTTGTTTTTTCTACCATTGTGTTGGCATTACTCCCAAACAAACCGCTAATGCCAGTTGCTCCCATCGTTCCCATCACCAATAGTTCAACAGGATGGGCATCAATATATTTTGTGATCACATTACTTACAGTTCCTACTTCACATTCAGTGGTTACGTTTACACCATGATATTCTGGTTTACTGGCAAAAATATTTGCCCAGGTATTTAATGCCTGTTTTTTAGTATTATGATAGTCTTTTATATAAATAGCACTATATGTACTATTGTTAACACCTTCTGTTGAGCCGATCGCATGAATAGCGCATACTTCTATATGAAGGATCTTTGCTAACTCCATTGCATATTCCATTGCATTACTCGCGCAGTTTGAGAAATCGGTTGCTACTAATATTTTTTTCATTTTTTATTTTTATGAAGTTTGTCGTATTGTTGTTTTATGGGCTTACTCGATCTATAAATAGTAAGTATTGCGTATTAAAAGTTAAATAAATAAATGAAATATTGCAAATAACACTAATGCTAATGCTATACAAACCGGCAATGTTAATATCCATGCCATTGCAATACTTTTAAGTGTTCCATTATTCAAATTTTTAGTTCCTCCTGATGCAACCATTGCGCCCGCAATACCGCTTGAAAGAACATGTGTTGTACTTACAGGTAAACCAAATCCGGTGCTTAATCCGATAGTTCCTGCAGCTACAATTTCTGATACTGCACCTTGTGCATAGTTCAAATGTTCGTTACCTATTTTTTCACCGATCGTTACTACTATACGCTTCCAACCGATCATTGTGCCTATTCCAAGTGAAATGGAAATTATTGCAATTACCCATAGTGGCGCAAAATCAGTAATTTTTAATAGGTCTTTTGAAGTACTGGTCAAAGTTGCTTTATCCGTATCTGAAATAACTATTTTATTGTTTGTCGAAATAGCTTTTATATTTTTATTGATCGCCTGGATCTCTTTTCTGAATTTAAAAGTTCCTGCATCAGCACCAGCAGCTTTTGCTTTCAGATCTATTTGAGCTTTTGTAACCAAGCTATCTAATGTTGTAACATCATGATTGGCAGTATTTGCAGCCAATACTCTTTGCATAGTTATTTGTGCTGTATTTAAAGATGCCATTATTTTATCATCCGAAATTGTATGATCTATTGCGAATTTCGCAGGTAAAAAAGCTATTAGGATCAACATTAATAACCCAACACCTTTTTGTCCATCATTACTGCCGTGAAAAAAGCTAACCAAAGTACAGGTTGTTATTAAAAGCAGTCTTACAAAAAAAGATGGCTTATCATTTTCTCCGTGTGGGATATGAAATAATTTCTCTGATTTTAATACGTGCATTAGAAACCACATCAATAACAATGCCGCGCCAAAACCAAATAACGGAGATAGTATTAATGACATACCTATTTCCTTTGCCTTATCCCAGTTTACACCGCCACCACCATAGTAATAAGTGAATGCCAATCCACCGCCGATCATAGCGCCGATCAAAGTGTGTGAACTTGAGCAAGGAATTCCTAAATACCATGTTCCAAGGTTCCAGATTATAGAAGCCAATAAAACTGATAATACCATGCAGGCACCTACTTGTACAGGTAATGTCATCAATTCATTTAGCGGTACTAATTTTAATATACCCATTGCTACAGCAACACCGCCAACATTCACCCCAATAAAGTTCCAAAAGCCGGACCATGGCACAGCATATTGTGGTTTTAATGCTTTAGTGTAAATAACTGTTGCAACAGCGTTTGCTGTATCATGAAATCCGTTCACAAATTCAAATGCAACTACTGCCAAAAGACAAAGAAAAAAGATGAATAATATAGAACCACTAAGATTAATGTCTCCAATAAATGGAAGCGTGATCATATTTAATGTTAAGAGCATTTGTTAAGAATTAAGTAAAGAAATTTATTTCTTAGCAAAGCACTCTCTACAATAGAAATTTATGATTAACTGTAGATTACCAAATCATTATTTGATCAAACGAATAATATGATGATACCGTTCATCCTTAGTTAATGATCCGTTTATGTTATGGTAACAATACGGTAATGTATCACCGATAGTTTTGCGTCCTAATCAAACAACCAAAATAAAATTATTATGAGATACATCTTATCTACAATTATTGTTAGCTTATTCTTTTTTTCATGTACTAAAGACAAGGTTCAGTCACAGGCATCTCCGGTTATATCCAGTACTGCAACGGCAAGCGGCACTGTTGGTACAGCATTTACTTATTCAATTGTAGCTTCGTCTACACCTTCCAGTTATGCAGCTACAAATTTGCCTGCTGGTTTAAATATTAATACAACTACGGGTGTTATTAGTGGTACACCAACAACAGCAGGAACTTTTATTGATACGCTAAAAGCGATCAATACTTCAGGAACAGGTGTAAAGGTATTAACTATTACTATTTCCGCACTTCAGGTTCCGGTGATATCGAGTAGTGCTACAGCAACAGGAGCAGTAGGTTCGGTATTTACATATACTGTTGCAGCATCTAACACACCTACCAGTTACGCAGTAGGAGGTACATTGCCTTCAGGACTAACTATAAATGCATCAACAGGTGTTATTAGTGGTACACCAACAACAGCGGGTATAGTTATAGACACTGTAAAAGCTATTAATGCTTATGGTACAGGAACATTAGTGTTGACATTTACGATCACTGCAGCTACTCCGGTATTATTGGATTACTGGAACTTTAATAATACAACATCTTTAACTACATTAATAACACCAACTTCTACAATAAACGGAGGTACTTTGTCTTTTGATTTTGCAACTGTAACTACATTCACAGGGTATTATGATTCAGTTATAAATGCAACTCCAGCAGTAAATCAACAGAATAGCGATCCGACGGGAAGTGCGCTTCGCGTAAGAAATCCTTCTTTGGATATGATCATATCAGTACCAACAACAGGGTATAAAAATATTGTATTAAGCTATGCTGAAGAAGTGAGCAGTACTACAAAAGCCGCTTTAATTGATAGCGTTTATTATACTACGGATGGTTCCACATATACCAATGCAGGATTAACTACAACAGGATATTCGTTAAGTGCATATGTAGATCCAACCAGTTATGGTCTTGAATCATTTGATTTCTCTTCTATAACTGCTGCAAATGATAATGCGAATTTTAAGGTTAAGATTGTTTTTACAAACGGAAACTTAAATACAAGCGGCAACGATAGGTTTGATAATATCACTTTAGTTGGCGTTCCTAAATAGGATAACACGCAAAAAGTTATTTTAAGGCAACTATTTCAATGGAAAAAGTTGATTCAAAAATAAAACGGCTGCTATTATGCAGCCGTTTTATTTTACTCGTCCTATTGAATATAGCAGCTTAAATACCTGTTATTTAATGTATTTAATTACCATTCTTTCTCTACCTTCACCCGTCGGCACTGGCCGGTTATAACGATTGCCATAACTAAACTGCTATTAATGAAAAAAATAACTACCAAAATAGTTACTTTATTGCTTGTGCCTGCACTAGTCATTTCGTCCTTAAAAGCGCAAACAGTATCTTCAACAAGCAATCTCTCAATTTTTTATCCTGCGGGTTATGATGCAACACAAAACACACCTTCATTTGCTATTCAAAACGAACCGGTTGTTACTGCCGGAGCGCAGCCTGGGTGGAAATTAAATCCTGTCTTTTCTGTAAGTGGAAGCAATGCCGTGGCAACAGTTAATTGTGGAACAGGCATAGATTTTTATGGTACGGGAGAAGTAACGGGTACCCTTAGACGAAACAATACCAGCATTACACTTTGTAATACAGATAACTATACATATGCTTCTTTTGGTGGACAACAATTGTATCAATCTCATCCATGGGTAATGGGTGTAAGAGCTGATGGAACTGCATTTGGTGTAATTGCAGATAATACATGGGAGATGACGCTGGCAATTTCTGATACCAATATTATTTTCAATTCACAGGGTCCGTCTTTCAGAGTGTTAACGTTTGAGGCTGCAAGTCCGCAAGCGGCAGTGGAAGAATTAGCTACGCTTACAGGTAAGATAAGCCTTCCGCCGATCTGGTCATTAGGTTACCATCAGTGCCGGTATTCATATCTAACTGATACACAAGTGAAAGGTATTGCGGATAGTTTTCGTATCAATCAATTGCCATGTGATAATATCTGGATGGATATTGATTACATGGATTCTTTTAAAATATTTACTTTCTCTCCCACAGGATATCCTAATCCAACTGCATTAAATACCTATTTGCATAGTAAAAATTTTCATTCCATTTGGATGATTGATCCGGGTGTGAAACAAGAATCCGGTTACAATATTTACGATCAGGGTGCTGCGGGAAACTATTTCGTAAAAACAAGTAATCAGACTACAGATTATGTTGGCACGGTATGGCCGGGAGCTTGTGTGTTCCCTGATTTTACAATGCCTGCAACAAGAACATGGTGGTCGGGACTTTACTCAAGCTTTATGGCCACAGGTGTAGATGGTGTTTGGAACGATATGAACGAGCCCTCGGTATTCGGTGGTCCGATCAATTCAATGCCGGTTAATAACTGGCATCGTGGTGGCGGCACTTTACCCGCAGGTTCGCATTTAAGATACCATAATGTTTTTGGAAGATTAATGGTGCAGGCTTCACGTGCCGGTATCATGGCTGCCAATCCAACCAAGCGTCCATTCATATTATCACGTTCAAATTTTTTAGGCGGACAACAATATGCTGCAACCTGGACGGGTGATAACATGGCGACAGCTGCACATATGCAATTATCTGTTCCGATGATATTGACAATGGGTTTATCCGGGCAACCGATGGTAGGGGCCGATGTAACCGGCTATTCAGGAACACCTTCTGCAGCGCTTATCGGCCAGTGGATGGCGTTGGGAGCGTTCTATCCATTCTATAGAAATCATTCTGAGAAAGGAAGTCCGATGAGAGAACCATGGGTAAATGGTCCTGTTACTGAACAAGTTTGTCGTATTGCATTACAACGCCGATATCGTTTACTACCTTATATATATACATTAACGCAGGAATCGAGTACAGATGGATTGCCGATCATGCGTCCGTTATTTTTTGCTGAACCAACTAATGCAAATTTACGCAGTCAGCAACAAGCATTTATGCTGGGAGATATTTTAATGATCGTTCCTAAATGGGCAACAGGTGTAAACTCACCAAGTGGTGTATGGACAAGTATTTCTTTGGTAGGAGAAGATAGTAAGAATGATCCGACTCAACCCGATGTACGCATCAAAGCGGGATCAATTTTAGCGCTCGGACAAATAATACAAAACACTGTAAATTATAATGCCGATTCATTGTCATTGATTGTAAGTCTTGATGCAAATAATAAAGCACATGGTATAAATTATACAGATTCAGGTGAAGGATATTCATATCAAAGTGGAGCTTACTTAATGAGAGAATTTAATATTCAACCATTAGGAACCGATTCACTTATTTTAACTGCAAGTGTTGATAGCGGATCATTATCTACTGCAACTAACAGATACAGGGTAGGTATTGTAACGCCAACAGGAATAAATTATACAAACTGGACAGACAGTAACGTAATTAAGATACCACTAACGGCAACGGGTGAAGCTCCTTATGGCGGTACTCCATGGCCGATACCAGGAACAATACAGGCAGAAAATTATGATGTAGGTGGACAAGGTATTGCATATTATGATACTGATACAGCAAATGATGGTGGCCAATACAGAATAACAGAAAGTGTTGACGTTGAAACTTGCACTGATGCAGGAGGTGGGTATGATGTTGGTTATACAGCCACGGGTGAATGGGAAAAATATACAGTAAATATAACCGCAGCAGGAACTTATACATTACAGGCCCGTGTTGCATCTACCACTGTAGGAAATAGTTTGCATGTAGAGATAGATGGCGTAAATATTTCAGGCGCAATAGCGGTGCCAAATACAACCGGTTTTCAAACATGGCAAACAGTAAGTGTTACAACACCTGGTCTTACAACAGGCAAACATATAATGAGAATTTATATGGAGACAGGAGGATTTAATTTGAACTATGTAGCATTTGTTTTGAACACGCCGGCAATACCGGTTGTAACACCTGCAACACCAACAGGTAGTGTAGGTACAGCATTTAGTTATAGTGTAACGGCAACGAATACGCCAACAAGTTATGCGGTAGGTGGAACCTTACCTTCAGGTATAACAATAAATACAGCAACAGGAGTAATAAGTGGAACACCAACAGTAGCAGGGACATTTGTAGACACAGTTAAAGCAACCAATGCGGGAGGAACGGGTACACAGGTATTTACGATAACGATCTTACCAAATGCACCTGTAATATCAAGTTTAACGGCAGTAACGGGAGTAGTAAGTACAGCATTTAGTTATAGTATAACGGCAACGAATACCCCAATAAGTTATGCAGTAGGTGGTATCTTACCTTCAGGTGTAACAATAAATGCAGCAACAGGAGTAATAAGCGGAACCCCAACAGTTATAGGAACTTTTGTGGATACACTTAAGGCAACCAACGCTGGTGGTACTGGAACGGAGGTATTAACCATTACTATAAATTCTTTACCGCCAATAATATCAAGCGTACTAACGGCAAGTGGTACGGTAGGCACAGTTTTTTCTTCTTATGCAATTATCGCATCGAATAGTCCAACAAGTTATGCAGCAATAGGATTGCCGGGAGGATTGACTGTCAATACTTCAACAGGAGTAATAACCGGAACGCCAACAGCACAGGGAATATTTACTGATACTATCAAAGCAACAAATAGCGGAGGTACAGGCACAGCTGTACTAACGATAACGATAAACGCTGCGATACCCGGAACCCCAATCATATCGAGCGGAGCTACTGTAAATGGCATTGTAGGTACAGCATTTGGAGGCTATTCAATTCTTGCATCTAATAGTCCAACAAGTTATGCGGCAACAGGTTTGCCTACAGGCTTGGTCATTAATACATCAACAGGACAAATAACCGGAACGCCAACAGTTACAGGAACTTTTATTGATACACTTAAAGCAACAAATGCCGGCGGTACAGGAACAAAAATATTGACCATTACAATCAATCCTTTACCTCCGGTAATATCAAGTTCAGGTACAGTAGTAGGTACAGTGGGGACAGTATTTAGCGGTTATACAATTACTGCATCTAATACACCAACAAGTTATTCGGTAACCGGTTTGCCTGGTGGATTATCAATCAATGTATCAACAGGAGTGATCAGTGGAACACCAACAATTCAGGGAACATTTACTGATACTATTAAAGCAACGAATGCAGGCGGTACGGGCACAAAAATATTGACGATAACGATCACGCCTGCAGCACCTGTAATATCAAGTGCTGCAACAGCAAGCGGCACGGTAGGTATAGTATTTAGCGGATACACGATCACAGCATCAAACTTACCTACAAGTTATGCTGTGGTAGGGTTACCGGCAGGATTATCAGTCAATGTATCAACAGGAGTGATCAGTGGAACACCAACTATAGCCGGAACTTTTATTGATACAATTAAAGCAACAAACTCAGGAGGCACGGGAATAAAAGTAGTAACGATAGCAATTAATTTTCCTGTGCCGGTAATTTCAAGCTCATCAACAGCAATAGGCAAAGTAGGTTTTGTATTTAGTGGATATACGATCACTGCATCTAATACTCCTACAAATTATACTGTAACAAATTTGCCGGGCGGGTTGTCAATTAATACACTAACGGGAGTAATAAGTGGAACGCCAACAGTTATAGGAACTTTTATTGATACGCTTAAAGCAATCAATGCAGGTGGTACTGGTACAAAAATATTGACCATTACAATCAATCCTCAGGCACCTGTAATTTCAAGTTCATCAAATATAATTGGTACGGTAGGAGTAAGACTTCCAGATTATTTGATCATTGCTTCTAACAATCCAACCAATTATACAATTACGGGTGTATTGCCTCCTGGCTTAAATTTTTCCGATACAACAATAAGTGGAACACCAACAACACAAGGTGTATTTGTTGATACCGTTAGCGTAACAAATGCAGGAGGTACCAATAAAACGATTTTAAAAATAACGATCGATCCACCTGTGCCGGTAATATCAAATTTATCAGCAGCAAATGCCACCGTTGGTACATCATTTAATTATTCAATAACAGCATCGGACTCTCCAACAAATTATCAATCAACAACTTTACCGGAGGGGTTAATGATTGATTCAACAACGGGGTTAATAAGTGGTGTTCCAACAGTTGCGGGTATTTATATAGATACGATCAGTGTTACAAATGCAGGTGGTACAAGTTCAAAAGTATTAATGATCACCGTAGGTTATTCCAATATAATTTTAATGCCTAATCCTGTAACACAAGGGCATTTTATAATTTCTATTCCGGGATGGAATGGAGAAAGTGTTATTGTTGAGATAAGGAATTTTCTCGGTGCATTATTGCAGGAAAATACTGTAACGGTTACAAATGAAATGATAACTGTAAATGTCCCAAATCTCACTGCAGGAAATTATGTTGCTATATTAAGGAGCAGTAATAAAACGGTGGTTAAGAAATTTATTGTAAAATGATCTAGGATATAGTACATTCGGTTTGCCGCTGGTCGGAGACGCAGGCGGCGGCGATCACGGTCTATTGCTGCTGACTTACGAATGTTTTAGCGAACACCCACAGCGGCAGAAAAATTTCAAATGTTACACGGCAATGTCTAGGAGGTTGGGGTTATATTCCATACACTAAATCTTTTTCAAGATTTGCACAGCAAGATCAATGGAAAGATGTGTTAGCTGGAAAGATGTGTTAGCTAATGTCGGTAATCTTTTTAATAAGCCCGTATTTCACGCTAGTTCTGAAATTGCTACAAGAAAATGGGATGATAAAACTGAAAGCCTTGGCGATTGGGAAAAAGAAGATTCGTTTGATGAGACTCAAGAGATTCACTCAAAACAAGG
>Ga0207033_1035_pt1 | contig 32811 bp, 21 predicted proteins | sample Alteio_BWMinCont_35_FD_153262 | JGI IMG/M metagenome (GOLD analysis project Ga0207033, IMG submission 153262) | Enriched cells from forest soil in Barre Woods Harvard Forest LTER site, Petersham, Massachusetts, United States -... | ecosystem: Environmental > Terrestrial > Soil > Temperate forest >... | reverse complement strand
CATCTGCCAGCCGCTGGCCAAATGCTAATGAATCCTGATGTGTTTGATGCCATGTTTTACCGCTTGCCATAAAGTTTTGTTTTTAATTTTTCGTCTAAATATAAAATAATTGCGGTCAAATCCTTATTTCTTTTTTATGATAAAATTTATAGTTTAGGTTTGGGAATATTTAGATGGCATAGATAGCCTGAATTAATTACAAAGGTATGCAAAATGAAATGATCCTGGAAACCATATCGGTAACCAAAAACTATTTTGGCGATAAGTCTTCGGGTGTTAATAACATAACCCTATTTATCCCGAAAGGGAAAATAACAGCTATTGTAGGCGAAAGCGGCAGCGGGAAAACCACCCTTTTAAATCTATTATACGGCTTGCTGCAGCCAGATTCGGGCGAGGTTTTTTTTAAAGAAGAACGTATACTTAAGCGCGAAGAAAAACTACAGCCAGCCCACGAGGCCATGCGGCTGGTAACCCAGAATAACCAGGATATGGACCTGGCGGCAACGGTATGGGAAAGTGTAAGGTCGGGTTTGAGAAATTCAGAACTGGGCCTGGATACCGAAACAAAAAAAATTACCGATTCATTAAATATGCTTGATATTTTGCCGCTTAAAGACCAGCCTTTCGGCAAATTAAGCGGTGGTGAAAAGCAAAGGGTAACTATTGCCAAAGCCCTCATCAGCAAACCCGAAGTACTATTATTGGATGAACCTTTTAACCAGGTTGACGCTACTTACCGCGAAGGTTTGCAGCATGACATAAGGCATATTGTAAAGGATTGGGGAGTTACGGTAGTACTGGTATCACATGACCCGGCCGAAATACTATCTATGGCCGATGAGCTTATTGTGCTGAAAGAAGGCGAAATTGTTGAACATGGCCGCCCTGAAGAACTTTATAACGCACCAAAATTGCTATATACGGCACAAATAATAGCCAGCGGCAGCCAGTTAACCTCCGATGAAGCAAAAAAAGTTGGTATTAAAACAAAAAGAGGCACGGTAATTATTTATTCAGAGCATGTAAAAATTGGTACTGCTTTTGGAAGCAAATGGACAGTAAAACAGGTTTTATTTAAGGGCATTTTTGAAGAACTGATCATAGAACGCGAAGGCATTGTTTTACGGGCTATCAATTATGCCAGGCGAAAATATCCCAAAGGCAGTAAGATCAGTATAAGCATCGACCATTATTTGGAGTTCGGAAAATGGGAAGCGCCGGTAAGATCGTTGCCAAAGGATGTTAGTTGATTAGGTGAGTGGTCGATTGGGTTAAACATAATTTATTAAACTATGAGTGCGAAAGGATTTAAAGGTATAATTGAAAGAATCAATTCAGTTTTTAGTTCAGAAACGAACAGCCCAATAATTACTAATTCAAAAGATTATAAAAAGGTGATTATCGAAGGCTTGAGTTCGTTGCTTAAGCCACTTGGATATAAAAGAAAAGGAAATGTTTATACATTTCTAATAAATGATTTGACCTACTATATCTCAATACAAAGCAGTCAAACATCAACTGCTCAACGATTAAAAGTTACAGTCAATATTGAAATGTCATCTGCAAAATTAGCTGCTTTTCGCGATGAACGAATGCCGCTAAATGCACATCGGAACTATCATGAGAGAATTGGTCTGTATTCGGATGAGAAAAAGGATAAATGGTGGCAGATCAATAATATTCAGGAAGCCATAACTGCTTCTGGACAAATTAATGACTTGCTTTTGAACAAGGTGTTGCCCGAATTGGACTTGTTTAAATCTACAGATGATCTTATTGCCTTTTGGGAAAAAGGTAATTGCAGAGGTATTACAGAATTTCAGCGGAAATATTATCTTCAGTTGCTCAGCACATAAAACTCACACCTGAATACTCACCACTGACCTCTCACTATTCACCATGCAACTTAATCAACTATTCACTCTTTTTATTCTCCTGGTTTGCTTTTTCCTGTCCTATTCCCATAGTTAGGGCTGTTAATCCGGCCATACTGCCCAGTTGCATGGTATCCACCGCCGAGCTGGGTACAATTACAATTGTTGAGTTTTCTTTTAACCCCTCATAGAGCATATTCATTGCCCTTAAATGTAAGGCCACCGGGTTGTTTGTATAAGTTAAGGCTGCTTCTGCGAATTTTTCAGCGACCTGTCTTTCAGAATCTCCCAGGATTACACGGGCTTGCCTTTCCCTTTCAGCTTGTGCCTGCATTGACATAGCACTTTCCAAAGCAGGTGGTATCAAAACATCTTTAACTTCAACTGAATTGACATTAATACCCCATGGTTCTGTACGTTCGTCAATAATTTTTTGTAATACGCCGCTAATTTTGTCCCGTCCTTCCAGCATCTCAGAAAGCATGGTCTTTCCGATCACATCGCGTAAAGCTGTTTGTGAAGCCCAGCTGATAGCAGTGTTATAGTCTGCCACCTCAAGTGCAGCCTTCTGCGGATCAAAGACTTTCCAAAATAATACCGCATCCACATCAACTGGAACAGTGTCTTTGGTAAGGGTTTTTTCAGCCTTAAAAGATGTAGAGATCACACGGGTATCGATCCAGTAAGGGATCGTATCCAGGATGGGAATAATAAAAAAAAGGCCGGGCCCCCTGAGGGATTGAAATTTACCCAGCCGAAGCACCACAGCCTTGTCCCATGGATTGGCAATTTTGATAGCTGAAGCAATAAGCGATGCAATTATTAACGAAATTACAGCCATGATGGAACTTCCGGTAGCGTTTGAAACTCCCTGCATGCCGTATGTCACAGCCAACCCGATTCCTAAAACTATAAAAAATATAACGGTGGAAAAGAAACTTTTATTTTTCATTGGGAACCTCCTTATTGGTTAATGTCGTTAAACATAATATAAAGCCGGGCTCTTTTGTTTCACATAGGATTACGAAATTCTTGTAATAGTGAAATAATTCGCATTTTGAGGCGGGAATGCATAAGGGGTTAAGTTAATTACCATAAGGGATGAAAAAAATAGATTGTCATTCAGGCTCCCTCACCAAGCCGGAAGGCATCTTAATCTCATCAGCCAAACCCATCGCCTCCTTCTTTTCCTTCCTATACTTAGCCAAATTGATAAGTAATACACTGCCTAATATGGTGAACAATCCTGCTAATTGCATTAAAGAAATATGCTCCCCGGCAAATACAACACCCAATATAACCGCTATTACCGGGTTAACATAAGCATAGGTGCTAACCTGGGTTGCCGGGCGTACCTGCAGCAGCCATACGTAAGCGCTAAAGGCAGCGATGGAACCAAATAGTGTAAGATACAGCAGCCCCAGCCAGCTATTGGTTTGGATATTATGCAGGTTAAGATGATCATATTCATGGTGCATAAAACTTACCGGGATATAAACAATGCCGGCGGCTATCATTTGCCAGGCTGTACCTACTGATGCGGATACCGTTGTCGGGTTTCGTTTTGAATACAATGAACCTGCCGACCATGAAATTGTTCCCAAAACCAGCAGCAGCATCCAGGGTAAATTTGAATGTACATTCGGTCTTTTCAGAATGCTGCCAATCTGCTCACTGAATAACAAGAGCACCCCAGCAAAACCAATCACCAAACCGAAGATTGTAGCTTTGCTTTTAAAATTTACCGCCCATTTGGGTTTATCAAGTAATACAAACCAAATCGGCGCTGAAGATACCAGTATGGCCACCATGGCGCTTGGCAGGGTAGTTTCTGACCATATAACGATGCCGTTTGCAACAAACAACAATAGTATGCCGGTTATGGCTGCGGATATAATATCTTTTGTCACAAATATTTTCTCTTTTTTAGCAGCACACCAGGCCATCAGTAAAAGCCCGGCGCTTGTAAACCGGATAGCACCCAATATAAAAGGCGGCAGGCCCCCCTGCTCGGCTATCCTGATAAAAAAATAGGTGGAGCCCCAAACTAAGTAAACAGTAGCAAACGCTACGATAACCAATAGGGGAGAAGTGGGCTTTTGTAATTTTAGTGGCATAAATTTATTATTTTTCGGGTATAACCAATTGTTGTTGTTCTTTAACAGTTTCGAGTACTATGGTGGTGCGGGTGCTCAAAAGGTTTGGGATTGTGCTAAAACTGTTGCGCATGAGGTGCATCAGCGAAGCAGAATCATAGGTGCGCACCTTTACCAGGTAGCAGTCGTCGCCCGCCACATGATGCACTTCCTGAACTTCGGGGATTTTTGCAAGCTCCCGAGCAGTATCATTACAACCAGGGCCATCAGCTGCTTTCATAAAAATAAAAGCCAGTAATTTTTGTTGTAACGCATCGGGGTTAATTCGGGTAGTATATTGGAGGACCACATTTTTTTGTTCCAGCTTTTTTACACGTTCCAATACCCCGGAAGGCGCCATGCCAAGTTCCCGTGCAAGGTCGGCATTGGAGATGCGGGCATTTTCCTGCATCAGTCGTAATATGTGCAGGTCTGTTTTATCAAGTATGATATCTATTTCGCTAATCATACTATAAAAATACAATATTTTAGAATTATATTCAGTATGCTATTAAAAAAAATGAATTTAATTCGACAAAAGTCGACTCCCTCTAAACCGCAAAGCCTTCATGAGCACCTTTAAAAAACAAATTATAATGTGAATAATCTCCCCCGCCAGCTGGCGGGGAGACTTTGTTCTCAAGTTCTTAAAATAATTCCGCAATCAACATTCCGTCCCGATAGCTATCAGGATCCGCATTCACACGACCTTTTTCTTCAATGTAATAACCGTCACCTCCGGCCATATCCCCAACCGTCCTGAAAAGGCTAAAAAGCCAAATCCCCGGTTTACATACAAGTAACGGCCTTTTTCATTTGCAAGGCCTGCCCAATCAAGATAGACATACTTTACGGGGCTCCATCTGAAATGTGCCGTTTCAACCCCGAACTGTGCGCCGTGTGTATGGCCGGCGAGGGTTAAATGAATATTTGCAGGGTTATACCTAACCTTTTCTTCCCAGTGGGTAGGGTCGTGGGATAGTAATATTTTAAAGGCATCCTTATCAACACCCTGCAGGGCTTTATCCAGGTCGCCTAATTGTATAAACCCGCGGCCCCAGTTTTGAACACCGATGAGCGAGATCTTTTGGCCGCCCTTTTCTATTACTACGTTCTCGTTTAACAGCAGGCGGTAACCGAGGGTTTTATGGTGCTGTTTTAGTTTTTCAAGATTGGCGGCTTTTTCCGCTTCGCTATCCCACTGAATATAATCGCCGTAGTCATGGTTGCCCAGGATGGAAAATTGCCCGTAAGGCGCTTTTAGCTGGCCGAAACGGTCGAGATATGGCTCTATTTCCCATGCGGCATTGTTAACCAGGTCGCCGGTAAAAACAAACAGGTCGCTTTTTTGCGCTTTGGCCATATCAATTCCCCTTTGTACAGCTTCGGTATTGTCAAAACTACCCGAATGGATATCTGATATTTGTGTGATAGTAAAGCCATCGAAAGCATCGGGCAGGTCATCAAAATATAGGGTTTCCTTACGTAATTTATAATCATACTTGCCCTTAAGCATGGCATAAAAAAAGCTGGTAAAAGGCACGGCAGCTACCAGTATGGCAATTTCGCTTACAAATTTTCGCCTTGCCGGGAAAAACGGCCCGATGGTTTTACCTTTCGGCTTTGCTATATTACTGATGATCCCATAAAAAAACCTTACTATATCGCCCAAAAACAAAACCAGTACAAAAAATAGTTTGGTAAAGAAAAGGGTAAGGAAAATACTGAGTACCCACTCGTGAAAAGGCGTCATCCCCTTAGCGGTACTAAAACTGCCAACGCCAAGCAAAAGCATCAACGTTACCCCGACAGAAATAATTAGGTAGCCCCAGGGAACCCACTGCCGTGCGCGTGCCGACTGCCAATCGGACGTAAAAGTTTTTAAACCGTTAAAAACATACCAGTCGAACAGCAGGCTGATGGCAGCTATGATTAAAAAGATCCGTAAAAAACCGCGTCCATGCATGTAAATAGTTATAACGCTGCAATATAAAAAAGGATTGTTAATTGGAGGGTAAAATTTATCTATACGGATAAATCCATGATTCTTAATTATCTGCTTAAATTCCATAAATTAGTCCATCACTTTCCCTTTGCCTGATTTATGAAAAAAACCTTTGCGCTCACAATTTTATCCTTTTTTACCGCTAACTGCATTGGTATCCATGATGCTATTAAAGAGAAAATTATACAGCCATTTTTTATCAGCAAATCTACAGGCGAGGGAACAGGATTAGGATTTCTTTAACTTATGATATAGTGGTGAAGGGGCATGGGGAAAGTATACAGGTGGACAGTGTGGAAGGTGAAGGTTGGGAGTTTACTATTCAATTACCTAGTAGCTAATTCAATGAAAAAACTATTATTTTTCTTTTGTTTTTATCTTCCATTTATAGTTTTTGCTGTTTCAAAAACAGATTCAGTAATCAGTATTGATGAAATCCCTAAAGATGGAATTCTGCTGAATCACGGCTGGAAATTTCATGCCGGCGATAATCCCGCATGGGCTAAATCGAATATTGATGACAGCGGGTGGGAGGCAATTAACCCTGCGACGGACATTTATTATCTGCCGCAACTCAGGAAGGCGGAAATTGGGTGGTTCCGGTTAAAGCTGCATATCAATCCATCCCTGATCAATCAATCATTAGCCTTTAATCTTTACCAGGTAGGCGCTTCAGAAATTTACCTTAACGGCCGGCTTATTTATAGTTTCGGCGCGGTAAATAAAGACTATCGAAAAGAGAGAACACTACAGATGTTTAATCGCCCTTTCACCATAAGGTTCGATACTCAATCCACGCAGGTAGTCGCCGTGCGCTATTCTTTTACCCGGAAAAACTTTTTTATTAATTATTTGTCGCCTAACCTTTGCTTACAATTTACGCTCAATAAAGCTAATGAAACCTTTGCTTATCATCAATCTGATTATGACACCAATGCATTTAGACAACTCGTTCAAATAACATTGTATTTGCTGATCGGCTTAATAAGTTTGTCTCTTTATTTTTCTTTTCGAATCCAAAAAGCCTACTTGTATTTCGGTATTTACGGAATTTTTGCTGCCGTCGGCTGTAGCCTTACCTGGTTGGGTTTTGGTTTACAAAAATTGTCTATCTCGTGGGATTCATTACTCTATTTCGGTTCATCCGTTTTTTCTGTTGGCGCTGCTATACCTTTACTTCTGGCAATATATGCCCTTTGCGAAAAACGGAAAAGCCTTTTATTCTATTTAGTAATTATTTATGCGGCATCTTCTATTCTGACGCTATTCGTTCTTTACAGGTGGAGCGGAATGTTTTCTTTTTCCTATACCGTGATAATGGGTATTGAAATATTACGGGTTCTAACAATCGGTATACGCAATAAAATACCAGGTACCATAATACTATTTGCCCTCTTTTCTTGTGTGGTTTTGATGTGTTTGATCTTTTTATGTGAGTTAGGTATGGGTAATTTTCAAATGGCCTACTTTTTTGTTACAATTGCCTTTTTACTTGTTCCTTTAGGCATATCGGTGTTTCTCGCCAGCGAGTATGCCAGAACCGCGCGTTCCCTGCAGGCAAGAATAGTTGAAGTTGAACAACTCTCAGAAAAAACCATTTCTCAGGAAAGGGAAAAACAGCAAATATTAGCTGCCCAAAATGAAACATTAGAGCTGCAAGTAACTCAACGCACCGCCGAGCTCAATCAATCCTTAACCAATTTAAAATCAACCCAAACCCAGCTCATCCAATCCGAAAAAATGGCCTCATTGGGAGAACTTACTGCGGGTATCGCGCACGAGATACAAAACCCGCTCAACTTTGTGAATAACTTTTCTGAGGTAAATACCGAGCTGATAGATGAGATGAAGGAAGAAATAGCAAAAGGTAACTTGCCAGAAATAGAAGCTATCGCCCTCGACATCCAGGCGAACGAGAAAAAAATAAACATGCACGGCAAACGCGCAGATGCCATTGTAAAAGGCATGCTGCAGCATAGCCAGTCGGGTACGGGAATTAAAGAACCAACCAACATCAACACTCTTGCCGATGAGTGTATGCGGCTGGCTTATCATGGTTTGCGGGCTAAAGACAAATCCTTTAGTGCGGTCCCGATAGCTATCGGGATGGTAACTCATCTTGATAAAACGCTGCCAAAAGTAAATGTCATTCAGCAGGATATGGTTAGGGTGATGCTTAACCTGTTTAATAATGCTTTTTATGCTGTGAACCAAAAAGTGAAAACATCTGGCGAAGACTACAAACCCGAAGTAACGGTGACTACATTAACCGAAAACGGCCAGGTTGTAATTAAGGTAAAAGACAATGGTGTGGGTATACGGGATACGATAAAAGATAAGATCATGCAGCCTTTTTTTACCACGAAGCCTACGGGCGAGGGCACGGGCTTAGGGCTCTCTTTAACTTATGATATGGTGGTGAAAGGGCATGGTGGTAGTATACAGGTTAACAGTGTTGAAGGCGAAGGTTCGGAGTTTACTATTACCTTACCTGTTAGTTAGATAAGACATAACAAGAGGCAGCGCCTCGACAAATATCCGCTAACCAGCGGACGGATTTTAATCCGTTGATGGTGCAAGAAGTTATGAATGAGAACCGTCGGTTCGACCCATATAGTTGGTTACATCGGTCGTGCCGACGGCACTCTTAACTTGGATTGGTTTATGTTCAACGGGTTAAAACCCGTTGTTACAGTATGAACCGGGCCGATGGCCCTTTAATAAAAGCTAAAAGCCTCCTCAATTTTCCAAAAATTAACAAAGCTTTTAGCTAACCCGCTAATATGCCTTCCTCAACTTAATGATCCGCATCCTATGCATTAACAGCATTACAGGATAAACAGGGTCAATCTCAAACCATTTTGATCCAAAGTTGGCGCTGTTGGGATGCCTGTGGTGATTGTTCTGAAACAGCTCACCGAGCAATAAGAAATCAAACGGGGTGGTGTTTTTCGATTTATCTTTATTATCAAAATTGGTGTACCCGTATTTATGCCCGCACCAGTTAACGATAGCTCCGTGAACCGGCCCCATCATAAAATGGATAGGCAACAGCAAAAACATCCACCAATGGGTAGCAAAAGCAATATAAAAGCAAGTATAAGCGGCGCCAAACAGCAGCCTTGAAAGTATGGATGAGCCTATCCTGTCTATAAGGGGCCATTCGGGATAGTTGCCTTTAAACCGTTCTTCTGTATCCCTGCTTATCTGCAAATAGTTTCTGAAAGTTTTAACAGTGTACTTCATCATCTGGAATATATCCGGAAAAAAATGCGGGGAGTGCGGGTCTTTTTCAGTATCACTATAAGCATGGTGCTCACGGTGCATAATGGCATAGGCACGGGGATTTAAAAATGAGGCCCCTTCACAAAAATAGGCCAATAAATAAAATACGCGCTCCCAGGCTTTACTTGTTGTAAACATGCGGTGTGAAGCGTAACGGTGCTGAAAAAATGTTTGAAAGAACAGTGACAGGAACCAGTGTGCTATAAAGAAAACAAGAATGATCATAAAAAAAACTAAATTAATTAGGGTGTAAATGTAATGGTAAACTTATCTAATAACAGATAAGTGTACGAATATTGATGAGTTAAAAACAGAGAAGGTATTTTCCTGGCGAAGATATTTTCCCGGTGGCCTGTATCAGCCTTATTGATTGCGCATAATAAATTGCTTGTTATCAACCAGGTAAACGATTTTATCGGGTTAAACCAATAAATGCAGGTGCTTTAATAATAAATTATTTGAAACGTTATAAAATATAAACGGTTACTTAGGGCATTTGTTTTGCTGTCTTAACTAATAAATTGAACCTTTATTTAACTAATTATGAATAGTTAACTATTAGAAAGTTGTAAGGCTTTAAGTGCTTATCTTTAGATGTTCAACACAATTAAATGCTAAATGATATGAAAGAATTCATGCTGCTTATCCGCAATCAAGCCGATAGCAAAACCACATTCTCCGCTGAGCGAAACCTGCAATTTCTGGAAGCATGCAGGGTTTATATTGAAAAACTTACAAAAAATGGGAATCTTAAAAGCGCGCAGCCGTTGGTGCGCGAAGGTAAAATGATCTCCGGTTCAAACGGCTCATGGAACGAAGCGCCCTACAATGACGGCAATGAAGTGATCGTTGGCTATTACCATATCCTTGCAAACAATTTAGATGAGGCCATTGCCATAGCAAAAGGGAACCCTGAATTTGAATATACAACAACAGCAAGGATTGAAGTTCGCCCTATCAAAATGAAGGAGGAATCGACGGCTTATGTTTATCCGAAGGGGTAATTAAAGAGCGTTATAAGGATTTACGAATTACGAATTACGATTTGTGCTTCTACGCTTTCTACTTCCGCAATCGGCATTTCGTCCCGATAGCTATCGGGATCCGACTTCAGGCAACCAACATTTCCCTGTTATACTTATTCCTGTAGCTCACTGGCGACAGCCCCGTTATTTTTTTGAACATGGTGCGGAAGGCCTTGCTGTCTGAGTAGCCAACTGAGTACATTACCTCATTTATATTTTCGCGGCTTGATTCCAGGCTTTTTTTGGCCGCTTCTATTTTTACGCGCTGCAGGTACTCAACCGGGGTGTTCGAGGTGGCTTTTTTAAACCTGCGCTCAAAATTACGGCGGCTGATGGCGAACATTTCTGAAAGTTGGTCGACCGATACCTTATTGCTAACATTATTTTCCATAAACAGCTGCGCCTTTTTGATGGGCTCATCTTCGTGTTCTTTTTGCCCTGTAAAAATGGCAAACGGCGACTGGCTTTTACGCTCTATCTCAATTTCAAGCATTTTTGAGCAATAAACAGCCATTTCGCGCCCGCAAAATTTCTCGACCATGTAAATCATCAGATTTAAAAACGAATAGGCGCCGCCGCTTGAATATACGCCAAACTCATCTGTTATTATTTTTTCCGGCATCAATTTCACATCGGGGAACGCTTGCCTGAATGCATCGGCTGCTACCCAATGCGTTGAGCATTTTTTGCCTTTCAATAAGCCGGTCGACGCCAGTAAAAAAGCGCCGGTGCACAGGCTGGCAACTTCCGCGCCCTGTTTATACTGATCGAATATCCAGGGGATGAAGGGCGAGTTCATTCTGAGACTGGTAGGCATATCTCCCTGGATAGCTGGAATAATAATCAGGTCGGTTTTCTTTACGTCTGCTAACATTATTTCGGGGCGTACAAGAAAAAGGCCATCGTATAATGAAGTTTCACGAGTGATCCCAACCATCTTTATATCAAAAAAAGGTCTTTTACCCTGGCCGGCAAGCGTCATGTTAACAGTGGTGAATACCTTATATGCACCAATTACACTGCTTAATATGCAGGGGCTGTTTGGAACTAAAATGGATACGTGTTTCATGATTGTTTGAACTATGATTTATAGGATTTTTAGATTATAGGATTAGGGTAATGTTAACTAATAATCTTATCATCCTGAAATCCTGTTAATCTTAGTCCAAACTTACAACAATCCATTGTCGCAATCAACCCCTAAGGTTGTCGTATTTACACGCTATCAGTATCGATAAATGACAGTAGGTTTGGGTAAGAAATAAGCCCCTGAACAATTTATCATTGAATATACAATAACTTAACATCATACAAATAACTTTAAAAACAATTAAAAAAACTTAAAAACAAAAAACTATGGACGCAACAGGAAATGCTTTAAACTGGTTCGAAATATCTGTTACTGATATTGCCAGGGCGAAAAAATTTTACGAAGGAATTTTTTCAATTGAAATGCTGGAACAGGAAATGATGGGCATGAAAATGGCCTATTTCCCCGCTGACATGATGAACGGAAAAGTAGGCGGAGGATTGGTTGAAAGCCCCTACCACAAGCCAAGCGCTGATGGCGTAAAAGTTTATTTGAATGCCAACCCTGATATGGACGTTATCTTAGAAAGAATTGGCGCTGCAGGTGGCCAGGTAATGATGCCAAAAACCAAAATAAGTGATGAGATAGGTTATATGGCTGGTTTTGTCGACAGCGAAGGAAATCATATTGCTTTACACTCAAATAAGTAATATAGGCCTTAGCCCTATCTAAACAGCTGAGCCGTTTAGGTGGGGCTAATTTGACGGAACCCACACATTATCCTCCTTATCCACATCGGCATCATAACCTGTTCCTAAAACCAGTTTTTGAACTGCTTTTTTTGCAATAAAACCGAGTGTTACGGTTCTATTGCCATTTTTCCAGCATGCTACGCTTTGATGCAGTAATTGTGTACTGCCATCTTTGTAAAATATGGTAAGATCTATCGGTGCCGGTTTTGTGCCGATATTGGTAACAGTTACCGTGTATTGTTTTTTTAGGATACTTACTTTGCTTATGGCCTGGTCGGGCACGCCGTTTTCAAAAAACCAGCTTTTCCAGAACCAATTGAGGTTAATGCCTGAGCCTGTATTCATACAATTAAAAAAGTCATAAGGCATAGGGTGCTTGCCATGCCATTGTTCAATATAATAATGCAACGCCTTTGTAAACAACGCATCACCCAGCATATCCCTCACATAAAGGTATCCCAATGCCGGTTTGGGGTACGAGTTGTTTTGATAGGCAATGCCGTCCTGCAAAGTGCTTAACGTCATTATTGGCGGATCGTTTTCTGTACCTGCATTATTTTCATAACTGTTTATAGCATACAGATCGGTAATATTGGAGTCAATAACCGGGCTGATCACCCATTCGCCAATAGTGGCCCAACCTTCATCCATCCAGGCATATTTTGTTTCATTAACGCCCATATAAAATGGGAACATCGTGTGAAATATTTCATGGTCTGTAAGTTCTATGTCGTCTTCAGGTTTCTCGTATGGCGCGTCATTTACCATCATGGGATATTCCATTTGGTCTAAACCATCAAACACAGTTTCGTGCGGGTAGGGATAGGGCCATTTCGGAAATTTATAACTCATGGCCTCAACCGTTTTACGTGCATATTTTATTACTTCAAAATAACTTTTATGATCAGGGTTGAACACGGCATCTACACGTGTGCGCCTGCCGGTTTTAAAGTCTACAACCAAACTGGACGATTTCCATAAATAATGATTGCTGATAGCAAATACCAGGTCAGTTACACTGTCGGCCTCAAATTTCCAGGTATTTGCAGTTTTGTTTACTGTTATGTTCCCCGCTTTAATATCATCGGCTGTAATAATATCGGTCACCTTATCGCTTGTGGCGGCATCATTTATGCGTTTCGCAAATTTATCGGCATAAACTTCATTGGTATTTTTGAGGTTACCCGTCGCCCAAACCTCGTAATCGCCGGGCACGGTGATCTCTGCATTAAAATGACAAAAATCATTATAGAATTCCTGTATACCCTGGTAGTGCTGCTGGTTCCAGCCGTCGATATCGTCGTAAACGGCAATGCGCGGGAAGAAATAAGCGATAAAAAATGTGCCGCTATCAACCTGCCCTGTCCGTATGTGCGAGGTTTTATTTATGAAGTATGAATACGATATTTCAAAATGTATGGATTGCTTCGGGGTAATCGCGGAGGTTTTAACCGTCATGTTAGTGCCGTCAATTGTCCATTGATTTTCATTTTGATCCTGCTTGTTGATGCTTAAACGATGAATTTGAACGCCGTCGCCAATATCTTCCGGTAAAACGGGCATATTGCGGATGGAACCTTTTTTGTAAAGATTAGGATAAAGCTTAAAATCAACCTGGTTTAAGGTATCAGGACTGTTATTTGTATAATCAATATTTACACTGCCATCCAGCAGGCGTGTTTGCGGGTTGAAATTAATTTTAATGGTATAATCCGCGCTGTTTTGCCAGTAATTTTTACCGGGAGCGCCATTAACACTGCGTGTGCCTTTAACATAAGTGGCCTGCAAGTTTACCGGTACAGGCAAGGTAGTTTGGGCAAAACTGCTCCTGCTGCTTAATAATGCAGTTATTAAAAGTATTTTTTTGAGAATGGCCATTATTTGAACAGGGTTGATTTATAGATGATTAAAATTTGTACCCATATTTTTTGATGAAAAAAAATCAGTTCAATCCCCGACAGCAAACTGCCTACTGCCTACTGCAAACTGCTCACCGCTAACTTCTTCAAAATCACCATCCCCCCTTAAAACCCTCTGTTAAAGCGGCCTCATAATTTTCCAGGTCAAACGAATAGAGGTATGGCGCTTTATGTGCACCGCCTTTGCGCGGTTGTTCAGATCGTTTTAATATGCTAAAACCAAGCATCCTCCGTTGAAAGTTACGTCTGTCGAGCTTTTTATCCAATATGGTTTCATAAAGCTTTTGCAGTTCAGGCATGGTAAACTCTTTCGGCATCAGGTTATAACCGATAGGCTGATAATTTAATTGCAGGCGGAGGGTATCCAGCGCTGTTTTTAATATCAGGGCATGGTCAAGCTTCAATTCAGGCAAATCATTAAGGTCGCACCATATACACGATGCAGAAAACTGGTCGGGTGCAGGGTTTGTTTCACAAAAATCAACAAGGGCATAATAACCTATGGTCAAAAAACGATTTGTAAACCAATTTTCCTTTGCGGGGAGCATATCCTTATACATCTCAAAATGTTCTTTTGACCGTTCAGGATCGCCAAAAACATGAAACTGCTGTAAAAATATTTCATCAAGACCTGTGCGTTCTTTAAGTATTCGGTTTGCCGCCATTTCAATCGGCTCCTTTTTAAGCATGAAACCGCCGGGCAAGTACCATTTACCTTCGTTTTTTACTTTTAATAATAATACTTTCATCAGCCCTTCATGAAAACCAAACACCACGCAATCGATAGATATATGCGGCAGATAGTTTGCGCGTGCATTCGCGCAATATTCCTTAAGTTCCTTTTTTGTTAACATTTCTGCTATTCTACAAAAATACTTTGATTATTTAAATTATAATATTACAATTGTGTCAGTTATACACTATGATTTTATAACCCGGGACCAATTATAATCTTTATTCGTTATTATTTTTAGCACTGCATTTGGTTGTTCCTGCCACATATTTTTTATAAAGTCATTCAATAACGACATAATATCTCCTAATATGAAAAAATATTTTTTAATTATTAAAACCATCTTCCTTATCGTTTTGGTATTCCCGGTTTTTAATTCTTTGGCGCAGACAAAAAATGATGAAGCCAAAATGAACGCTTTTGTCACCGGCCTAATGGGCAGGATGACATTAGACGAAAAAGTCGGGCAGCTTAACCTTGTAACCATCGGCCGGGCTACAACCGGCGCTGTGGTAAATAGTGATGTCGAAACAAAAATTAAAAACGGCGAAATAGGCGGAGTATTTGGAATTTGGGGAGCGGATAAGGTTAAGGAAGTACAGGACATTGCTGTAAAAAACTCCCGTTTGCATATTCCATTAATTTTCGGGCTTGATGTTATACATGGCCACGAAACTGTTTTCCCGATACCCTTAGGTATTTCGGCAACATGGGATTTAGCTTTGATACAGGAGTCTGCGCGGATAGCAGCAAAAGAGGCGACAGCAGAGGGGCTGAACTGGGTATTTTCGCCGATGGTTGATATTGCCAGGGACCCGCGCTGGGGAAGGATATCTGAAGGGTCGGGTGAAGACCCCTGGTATGGTTCGCTGGTCGCGAAGGCAATGGTAAAAGGTTACCAGGGCAATAATATGAAAGATGCTGATGCGGTTATGGCTTGTGTGAAACATTTTGCCCTATATGGCGGCGCCGAAGCAGGGCGGGAATATAATACCGTTGATATGAGCCTGATAAAGATGTACCAGGATTACATGCCGCCGTATAAAGCCGCCGTTGACGCGGGCGCAGGCAGCTTTATGAGCTCTTTTAATACCATAAATGGTATGCCTGCAACAGCTAATAAATGGTTGCTAACAGATTTGCTGCGGAAACAATGGGGCTTTAAAGGCTTTGTTGTTTCTGATTATACCGCTGTTAATGAATTAACCAATCATGGACTTGGCGATTTGCAAACTGTATCTGCACTGGCACTGAAAGCAGGCCTTGATATGGACATGGTGGGCGAGGGCTTTTTAACCACATTGAAAAAATCATTAAAGGAGGGGAAAGTTACCCTGCAGGAAATAGACCAGGCATGCCGCCGTGTACTTGAAGCCAAATATAAACTTGGTTTGTTTGATAATCCTAATAAGTCTATTGACCCGGCGCGCGAAAAAACGGATGTGCTTACGGAAGAAAACCGCAGCTTTGCCCGCAAGATTGCAGAACACTCTTTCGTATTATTAAAAAACAAAGAACAAACCTTGCCGCTAAAAAAGTCGGGCACTATTGCTTTGGTTGGCCCATTGGCCGATAACCATTCAGAAATGCTGGGGACATGGGTGGTGGCCGGAGACCCGAATAAATCCGTGAGTGTATTAGAAGGTATTAAAAATGTGGTTGGCAATAATGTAAACGTACTGTATGCAAGGGGATCGAATTTTACAGATGATTCATTGTTAAACGCCCGTTCGTGGTTTTATGGCCAGAAACAGTTAAAAGATGGCCGTTCGCCGCAGGAAATGATTGATGAAGCCGTTGAAACCGCAAAAAAGGCAGATGTGGTGGTTGCCGTTGTAGGGGAATCGGCAAATATGTCGGGTGAATCGTCAAGCAGGTCTGATATCAGGATACCCGAAAGCCAGCGCGATTTGCTTAAAGCGCTTGCCAAAACAGGCAAACCATTAGTTATTGTACTATTTAATGGCCGTCCGCTTACTTTAACGTGGGAAGATGCACATGCCGGCGCCATATTGGATGCGTGGGCGCCCGGCACCGAAGCCGGAAATGCGATTGCCGATGTGCTTTTTGGCAATTATAACCCCTCGGGTAAAATAACTGCCACGTTTCCGCGGAGCGTTGGGCAGATACCTATATATTATAACCACAAAAATACAGGCAGGCCTTATGATCCAAATGCCCCGGCAAAATTCAAATCAGATTATATTGATATTTCGAATGATCCCTTATATCCCTTTGGTTACGGGCTTAGCTATACTACCTTTAGTTACGGCGATGTTAAGCTTAGTAAAGCCAAGCTTAAAGGAAACGAAACACTCAAGGCAACGGTAACAGTTACAAATACCGGTAAATACGCCGGGGAAGAAGTTGTGCAGTTATATATAAGCGATCCGGTTGCAAGTATCAGCCGTTCGGTAAAAGAGTTAAAAAACTTTCAGAAAATTATGCTGCAACCAGGCGAAAGCAAGGATGTGACGTTTAGTGTTACGACTAATGACCTTAAATTTTACAATAACGAGTTAGTTTATGATTGGGAGCCCGGTGAATTTATTGTTCAAATAGGAACTAATTCAAGCAATACCCATAATGCCTCTGTTCAATGGCTTAAATAAAAGGAAAAGATAAAACTTTCCTTAAAAAGCGTTTCGGTATATAACCGGAACGCTTTTTTTGTGCAATTTATCCGGGGTTTAAAATTATTGGATTGAAAGTTTTGTGATGATAAGATTAGTTAATCCGCTACAAGCTTATTCAAATTCATCTAAAGTAAATGTTGTTATGACATTTTTACCACAACTTGATGAAATTTTAACACTAATGTTTTTTCACAACGAAGGGCTGTCTTAAAGGTATATAATAATTAAAAAAGGAGGGCTCAAATGTCATTTTTATTGCAAATTGGAGCCTAAAGAGGTTTTTTGTTTAATTATCGGCTTGTATAACAACAATATTACATTTCCATTTTTTCAATATTAATATAAATTAATTGACGATTTGTTAACATACAAGCTACAAAATATAAATACTGTTATGTTTATAGGTCTAAAAATAATTAATTTGTAATTCTTATAAACTTACTTGTGTAAACAGTACACTCTATTTACATTAGTATCAATGCCAATATGATTTTTTGTGTGAGCAAATAATTGCAATTAACCTGATAATATTATAACATTTATTGAATAGACGTTCCATGTTTTTGGAGCCGTCGGAAAATTGTGATAGCGATAAGTTTTAAATTTATTATTGTAAATTACATGATAAAACTGTTACATTTCTTCTTTTTTTATCGTATCATCATTAAAGGCCCGCCGTGCCAGGGTCAATACAAATTTATTTTGGCCCCGGTTAGTCTTCGGCCCCCATCATAAATAATATCCAATTAAATAATAAGCTTAAATCAAATAAATTAATCAACTAAATCTCAATCTCATGTTTAAAAGTTTACTCCTAAAAGGAAGAACACTATGCCTGCTGTTATGCTGCATGGTTTCTTCATTGGTAGTTACAGCCCAAACAAAACACACAGGTAAGGTCATCGGCGGCGATGATAAATTACCTGTTGTTGGTGCATCCGTAAGGATCAAAGGCACCAACACTGGCACTGTAACAGACGTTAATGGTGATTTTACCTTAACGTTAAGCCCCGGCAATGTACTTGTAGTAAGTTACATTGGTTATGTAACACAGGAAGTCCCTGTAAACGGCGGCGCGTTCCTGACCATTACACTTCAGCCATCCAGCAGCACGCTGAATGAAGTTGTTGTAACAGGTTATACCGCCCAGCGAAAAAAGGACATAACCGGTGCAGTAGCCATTGTTGATGTCGCAAGTATGAACACAGTTACAGCGGGTAATACCACAACCTTGTTACAAGGCCAGGCATCCGGTGTTACAGTTACGAATTCCGGCCAGCCGGGCGGTGTCACTTCTATCAATATTCGTGGTGTCGGTTCTATTTTTAGCACCGCACCATTGGTAATTGTGGATGGGGTAGCTGCAAGCCTTGACAATATTAATGCCGAGGATATCGAATCCATCCAGGTATTGAAGGACGCTGGCGCTGCTTCTATTTATGGTGTACGTGGTTCAAACGGCGTAGTCGTTGTAACCACTAAGAGAGGTAAACAGGGTAAAGCAACAATTACTTATGATGGACAGTACGGAACTACAGATCCATTATCAAAAGGCTTTAACCTTGGCGGTACGCAAACCTATATGCAAGCTGAGTTTCTTTCTTATAAAGATGATGGCCATACTGGAGCAGGAAACCCTAATCCCCAGTTTGACCCTAATGCAACCGGTACATGGTCTATTCCTGATTTTATCTCCCCTGCAGGCGCACATACCGGCGATCCGGGTACTACAATTGCGTCTTACACCCTTAACCCTGTCACAGGTACAGGCAACCAGGTGACTATGGCCAATAAAGTGGGTACCGACTGGTTTCATGAAGTATTCAAATCGGCCCCTACGCAACAGCACAACATTACTGCCAGCGGGGGCAGCGATAAAACTACTTACTTAATGTCATTAGGTTATTTAGATCAGCAAGGTACGCTGCTCGGAGCTTACGAAAAGCGTTATTCATTAAGGGTTAATACAAACTTTAATGTAGCTGACCATATACGCATTGGTGAAAATGCATATATGTTCTATAAGCAAAATCCTGGCCTGCCCGCTTCGAGTAACCAAAATGAAGGTAACGTTATCTCCTATACCTATCGCGAACCTCCTATAATCCCGGTTTATGATATCGCCGGTAATTTTGCAGGCACAAGGTCTCAGGGCTTAAGTAATTCACAAAACCCGGTTGCTGATGCTACGCGTGCTTCGACGTATGCTATTGCTAATGACTGGCAAATGATAGGTGATGTTTTTGCCGATGTGGATTTTCTTAAACATTTTAACTTTCATACCCAATTTGGCGGTACTGTTGATAACTTCTTTAATTCTAATTTCTCAGCTGATGCTTATGAAAATGCCGAAGGTAACACCAACGGTAACAATTATGGTGAAAACAGCGGGTACAATAGCAACTATACCTGGCAAAATCTTTTAACTTATAACCAGCAATTCGGTAAACACAGTATTAAGGTGTTAGTAGGCTCTGAAGCTATTACCACTTATGGCCGTGGCGAAAACGCTAACCGTGGCGGTTATATATTAACCGACCCTAACTTTCTTCAGTTAAATACAGGTATAGCCAGTACACAAACAAACTCTGACTATATATACTCAAACAGGTTGCTTTCATATTTCGCAAGGATTGAGTATGCATTTAATGACAAGTACTTGCTGCAGGCTAACGTAAGGCGTGATGGTTCTACGTTTTTTGCACCGGGCCACCAATGGGGAACATTCCCGTCTGCTTCAGTAGGCTGGAGGGTTTCGAAAGAGGATTTCATGAAAGGTATAGCCTGGTTGAATGACCTGAAAATACGTGGTGGTTATGGCGAGGCAGGATCATTAGGTGGTGTACCTATTGCACCTAACAATGCAAATAACTTATATGGCTTTAGCCCGGGTGGTTCATTTTATGATATCAACGGTACAAGTACCAACACTGTATTTGGTACTAACAAAAGCCAGATTGGTAACACAGCAACTACATGGGAAACAGATAAGACGTCAAACATAGGTTTCGATGCTACTATCTTAAATAACACTATCGACGTTACTTTTGATGTTTATAAGAAAGCTGTATCAGGGTTCTTATTCCAGGAACTTTTCCTTTCACCAGCCGGTGGTGCACAAGCGCCATTTGTAAACGCGGGTAATATTCAGAATACAGGTTTTGATTTAAGTGCCACTTACCATGGCCATGTAAATGATTTTAAATTTAATTTAACCTTAAATTTAAGTCATTATTCAAATATCGTGAAGAGTTTGACACCGGGTACACCATATCTTGATGTTAATAGCGGCGGTTCATCACGTTTGCAAAACTTTGTGAGGTTACAACCAGGCGAACCGGTAGGCGAGTTTTTCGGTTACCAGGAACAAGGCTTGTATCAAACAGCTGCAGCGGCTAATAACTCAGCAGGGGTTCCATGGTACGCAGGCGCTGAAGCAGGTTTGGAAAATTTGAAAGACGTTAACGGCGATGGTACAGTTAATGCCAATGACCGCACATTTATCGGTAACCCTAACCCGACTTTAACAGGTGGCTTTAATTTAAACGCCAGCTATAAAGGCTTCGATTTAAATGCGTTCTTTTACGGGGTTTATGGAAATAAAGTAGCCAACTATATTAAATACTGGACAGATTTTCCGCAGGTGTTTGATGGTAACGTAAGCGCTAATGTTGTAGCTGATTCCTGGAGCCCTGCACCAGGCGCTAACAACAGCAATGCAACTATACCTATGTTAACCAGGGCTGCAAACCTTGGTAATACTGCGGCATTTACCTCTTATTATATAGAAAATGGCTCGTTCTTAAAACTAAAATCATTACAAATTGGTTATACCATTCCGTCCGATCAGTTAAAACGGTTTGGTATTTCTAAATTCAGGATTTATGTGTTGGGTAATAACCTGTTCACAATTACCAAATACGATGGTTTAGATCCGGAATTGCCACCTTCTAATTTAACTAATAGCAACCTTAGCCAACCTGATAACACCAGTTTCGGGATTGATTTTGGTAACTATCCGTCAAACGAAAAAAGATATACGCTTGGTGTTCAGGTAACTTTCTAATAATTAACATTTTTTTTAAAGTCATGAAAAAATTAAATTTAAAATTTAGCGTACCGCTGGTCCTGGTCGTACTGATCAGCACATTGTACGCCTGTAAAAAGAATTTTCTAACCCAGGCGCCTCTTGGGGCGCTTAGCCCGGCGACATTAGGCAATAAGGCAGGGGTTGATGGTTTATTAATTGGGGCATATTCCCTATTAGATGGTGTCGGCGGTAACGGCGGCGGTATCGATGGAGCTGCTTCAAACTGGTTGTTTGGCGGTGTTGCCGCAGGTGATGCTTACAAAGGTTCACAACCGTCTGACGGTGGTGCCGATGCGTTGCCGGTAGGTAACTACACCTACATTCCGGCTAACCCTTACATTACCTCAAGGTATGAGATATTGTTTGACGGTATCAGCCGGTCAAATGATGTATTGCGTACCATACCGCTTGCAAAGGATTTAACTGCTGCGCAGGCAGCCGAAGATGCCGCTGAGGCGAGGTTTTTAAGGGGCCATTATTACCTGGAACTTAGAAAACAATATGGGCATGTGCCATATATTGATGAAACTGTAACAGATTATAACCAGCCTAATAATGTAGAGATATGGCCTAAAATTGAGGCTGATTTTAAGGCTGGTATGGCTGGTATGCTTGCAACACAACCTAATAAGGGCCGTGCAAATAAATGGGCAGCCGAGGCTTACCTTGCAAAAACATATATGTTTGAGCGTAATTTTGCTGCTGCATTGCCATTACTGCAGGATTTAATTGCCAATGGTACAAATGCACAAGGCCAGAAATACGCCTTAAATCCTGTATTCCAAACAAATTTTAGCCCTGAGCCAAGCCAGAAAAACAGCGCTGAGTCGGTATTTGCCGCTCAGAATTCTGTTAACGACGGCGCCAACGATAACAACGGCAATAAAGGCGATGAATTAAATTTCCCTTATACAGCGGGCCCCGGCCAGTGCTGCGGATGGGACGGACCTTCACAATGGTTAGGTAATTCATACAAAACCGATGCAAACGGCTTGCCGTTGATTGGAACTGCTGCCGCTTTGACTCCTTATGCCTTTAATACTGTGGGCGGTGACGTAAGCAACACCAGACGCGGAGCTGCTTATACCGGTAACATTGACCCCCGTATTGATATTACCATGGGCCGTCCTAATGTTCCTTACCTGGATTGGGGCAATCCTCAACCAGGCTGGATACGTGACCCTACGGATGGTGTTTTCACACCCCGTAAAAACGTTTATTCACAGTCGGAAAAAGGTTCACTTTCTGATGCTTCACCAGGTGCCTGGGACGCAGTGGAATCCGTTGCAAACAATGTTAACCTGATGCGTTTTGCTGATATCATATTAATGGCTGCTGAAGCTGAAATTGAAGTAGGCAGTACTGCGAATGCTGAAACTGACGTTAACATGGTTAGGTCCAGGGCGGCAAACCCCGCAGGTTGGGTTTATTTAAATTCTGCTTACAGTGCATCTTCATCTACTTATACTGTTAATGCTACCCCCGCTGATAAATATGTTATCGGCCTGTACCCTGCAGGGTCTTTTGCTAATAAAGCTTATGGCCGCGCGGCTGTTCATTTTGAGAGGAAACTTGAATTAGGGATGGAAGGTATGCGCTGGTATGATTTGCAGCGTTGGGACGGTGCTTCTGTAGCTGATCCTATTACAGGTAGTGATGGCAGTATGGCTGCAGAAATTAATGCGTTTTTTGCAAGTGATATTACTATCAATAACCAGTTAACCGGCGCCCATTTTACAGCCGGTAAAAATGAATATTATTCAGTACCTCAACAAGAGCTTGACAGGTCAAAATCTGAAGGTAAAGAACAACTGATCCAAAATGCTGGATATTAATAATTATTAATGAACTTTTTATAAATTTGATGGAGATTGAAAGATCTCCATCTTTTTTATTTATACGTGTCCCAAATTAATGAAATACTATTTTCATCTGTTGTTTTTTTTGTGTGCTGCCGTAATAAGTTCTTGTAAAAAGAAAACACTTTTTGAACTCGTACCATCTTCCGAATCGGGAATTACATTTAACAATAAAATTGTAGAAACAGATTCCATTAACCCGGTTACGCTTTTAAATGTTTATAATGGCGGAGGTGTTGGGATTGGTGATTTCAATAATGATGGTTTACAGGATATTTATTTTATAGGCAACCAGGTATCCAACAGGTTATATATTAATAAGGGTAACATGAAATTTGAAGATGTTACCAAAGAAGCCGGCGTAGGCGGCATTGGCGGCTGGGGTCGTGGCGTGGCCGTTGTTGATATTAATAACGATGGTTTACCTGACATTTATGTTTGTAATACCTTGCTGAACGATTCTGCAAAACGCCGGAATTTGCTTTATATAAACCAGGGGCCTGATAAAAATGGCGTCCCTCACTTTAAAGAAATGGCGAAGGAGTATGGTCTTGATATAAAGGTACACTCCACAATGGCAGAATTTTTTGACTATGATAATGATGGCGACCTTGATATGTATTTAACCGTCAACGAGGCGCAGGCAACTGATAATACTACTACATTCAGGCCGGTAATTAAGGACGGCTCATCTCTCAGCACCGGACGGCTTTACCGGAACGACTGGGATCCTGTTTTAAAACATCCTGTTTTTCATGATGTATCAAAACAAGCCGGTATCACAATAGAAGGATATGGCCATGCAACCAGTATTGTGGATATTAACCGCGACGGCTGGAAAGACATTTACGTTACGAATGATTTTATTGGTAATAATATATTATACATCAATAATCACGATGGTACATTTACCGATAGATCAAAAGAATACTTTAAACATACTTCATTAAGTTCAATGGGCCAGGATATCGAGGATATCAATAACGACGGGCTTGCGGATATAATTGAACTCGATATGAACCCCCCGGATAATTACCGGAAAAAAATGTTCATGAGCGCAAATAACTACCAGTCGTACCAAAATTTCGACCGCTTTGGTTACCAATACCAGTACACCAGGAATGTATTACAATTGAACCGGGGCCCGAGGGTCGGCCAGGAAGATTCAATTGGTGCACCAGCCTTTAGCGATATTTCTTTTTTAGCCGGCGTATCACAAACTGATTGGAGCTGGGGGCCTCTGCTTACCGATTTTGATAATGATGGTTACCGCGACCTGATCGTCACCAATGGTTATCCAAGGGATGTAAATGACCATGATTTTATGAATTTCAGGGCACAGTCTTATTACATAGCATCTACCAAACAGATCCTCGACCAGATACCTGTTGTAAAGATCCCGAATTTTGCTTTTAGAAATAAAGGAAACCTGCAATTTGAAGACGTAACGGACGATTGGGGTTTTGGCACACCTACTTTTTCAAACGGTGCCGTATATGCCGATTTGGATAATGATGGCGATATGGATGTAATCATTAATAATATTAATGACGAGGCTATGATCTATAAAAACACCGCGCGTGAAAGAAATAAAGACAATAGCCATTATTTACATATTAAATTCCAGGGCGGGCCACTTAACCGGGATGGGATAGGGGCCTGGGCCGATATATATTACGACCACGGTAAACACCAGGTTTATGAGAACACGCCTTATAGAGGATATCTTTCAACTATTCAGAATATTGCCCATTTTGGATTAGGTAAAATAAAATTGCTCGACTCGGTGGTGATCAGGTGGCAAAACGGTAAAAAACAAACATTGCAAAAGGTAAAAGCCGACCAGGTACTTAAGGTAAATATTGCAGATGCTAAAGACGCCTACACATTTGATCAGCCTAAAATAAATAAACAAGGATTGTTTAAAGAAGTAACCAGGTCGGTTGGCGTTACCTATAAACACCAGGAAGATGATGTTGTAGATTTTAACAATCAAAAACTGTTGCCTCATAAATTGTCAGAGTATTCACCTGCAATAGCTGTAGGCGATGTTGATGGGAATGGTTATGATGATATGGTAGTTGGCGGGACATCAAAATACCCGGCGCAGCTGCTGTTACAGCAACCCGATGGCAAGTTTATTCAAAGGGATTTGTTGCCTAAAGGAAAAAATAATGTGGACGACCATGTTAAGGATGAAGGATTGCTGTTATTTGATGTTAATGGCGATGGGAAACTGGACCTTTATATAGCCAGCGGTGGAAATGAGAGCAAGCCCGGTTCAGCAAGTTACCAGGACAGGATTTATATAAATGACGGGAAAGGTAATTTTACTGAAGCCGTTGATGCTTTACCAAAAAATTTCACCAGCAAATTATGCGTAAAAGCAATTGATTATAATAAAGACGGAAAACTTGATTTGTTTATATCAGGCCGTGTTGAGCCCTGGAATTACCCTAAGCCGGTTTCGAGCGTTATTTTACGTAATGACAGTAAAAACGGGCATGTAAAGTTTACTGATGTTACAGCTTCTGTAGCTAAAGACCTGAAAAACATAGGATTGGTATGTGATGCCACCTTTACCGATTTTGATAACGACGGATGGCCCGATTTGATACTCACCGGGGAATGGATGCCGGTAACATTTTTAAAAAATGATCATGGTGTATTTAAAAATGTAACAGCAAATACGGGAATAAGCGATAAATTTGGATGGTGGAATACTATAGCAGCAGGTGATTTTGAACACAATGGAAGGACCGATTATATTGTTGGCAATACAGGGCTAAATACTTTTTATAAGGCTACAGATAAGTACCCGGTTTACATTACTGCAAAAGATTTTGATAATAATGGCAGTTATGACGCCTTTCCATCAGTTTTCTTAAAAGATCTGGATGGTGATATGCAGGAGTTCCCAGCACAGACACGGGATGATATTATAAAGCAAATGATAGGCATGCGTGTTAAATTCCAGAATTATAGATCATTTGCTGTTGCAACTATGGATTCTGTAATTACGCCCGAAATGCGAAAAGGGGCAATAAGACTGAAGGCTAACATGATGCAATCGTGCTATTTAAGAAATAACGGCAATGGGAAGTTTACAATGATCCCCTTACCTATAGAGGCGCAAATATCGCAGCTAAACGGAATTGTAGTGGATGATTTTGACGGGGACGGAAACCTTGATATTGCAATTAGCGGTAATGACTATGGAACAGAAGTGACCACGGGGAGGTACGATGCTTTTAATGGTTTGATATTAAAGGGGGATGGTAAAGGCAATTTTAAACCGTTGACTATTGAGCAAAGCGGACTTTATATACCCGGCGATGGTAAAGCATTGGTAAAGTTAAAAGGCGCTAAAGGAAATTATTTGCTTGCCGCCAGCCAGAACAGGGATGTAATGAAAATATTTGAACTTAAACGAACGGTGCATAGTATTCAACTGCAGCCATTGGATATGTACGCCACTATAAAATACAAAAACGGTAAAACAGGTAAACAGGAGTTTTATAATGGCACCTCATTCCTCTCACAGTCAGGGAGATTTTTTAACGTGGATAAAACTATGGAATCGGTTACAATAACTGATAGCCAGGGCCATACAAGGAATATTTCATTAAACTAAACATTTGTTTTTCTATGAGACATTTTAAAATAATAGCCGTTCTTTTAGGCACTTTTCTGGCAATGGGATGCGCCAATAAACCCAAAACAGCATTATTAAGTGATGCTGATGTACTTCATCAAAACGAAGACCAGTTAACGCATGTAATTATTTACGATGTGTTTACACCGCCGGTAGCGGCCCGTATTTATGGATATACCGCGCTGGCATCATACGAAGCGATGCGTTATGCCGATCCAAAATACAACTCAATCATTACACAGTTAAAGGGTTTTGATAAACCGCCTGAGCCGCAAAAAGGTGAAAAATATAATTTTACGTTAGCCGCAACTAAAGCATTTTTTACCGTGGCCCATAAAGTTACATTTTCAATTGATACCCTTAAAAAGTATGAAAACAAGGTTTATGCGATGTATAAGGACAACCTCGACGATTCGACTTATGCACGTTCAATTAGTTTTGGTGAGGAAATAGGTAATTTAATATTGAAAAGAGCTGCGGTTGATGATTACCCGCAAACAAGAGGGAAACCCAAATATTTGGGCGATAACGGCCCTGCCAGGTGGCGCCCTACACCGCCTGATTATATGGATGGTGTTGAATTTTGCTGGGGTGACATGAAAGTATTGGCAATAGATTCATCTAAACAGTTTCCGCCGCTGCCGCCGCTGTCATATAGCGAAGATAAAAACAGCGCATATGTTAAACAATACATGGAGGTGTACAATAAGAATAAAAGCCTGACTAAAGACGAAAAAACTATAGCAACTTTTTGGGATGATAACCCCTTTGTTGTGCAGCATAACGGTCATCTGATGTTTGCTGACAAAAAAATTACCCCGGGTGGTCATTGGATAGGTATTACAACTATTGCCTGTAAACAAACACATGCCGGCGCGGTTAAAGTGGCGCAGGCTTATGCGCTTACCTCAATCGCGCTTTTTGACTCTTTTATTACTTGCTGGGAAGTAAAATATAAATACAGCTATGCAAGACCCGTTACGAACATTGAGGAAAAAGTAGACCATAACTGGCTCCCTTTGTTGCAAACTCCCCCCTTCCCGGAGTACACAGCAGGCCATTCAACAATAAGCGCTGCTTCTGCTGCGGTGCTTACCCATTTATTTGGCGATAATTTTGCTTTCCAGGATACCAGCGACCTCGCGTACATTGGTTTGCAACGCCATTTTGATTCCTTTTTTAAGGCGTCTGACGAAACTGCGATGAGTCGGTTTTATGGCGGAATACATTATCTTAATAGTTCAATTGCAGGCGCCAAACAAGGAAAAGAAATAGGTAATTACATTTGGGAAAAATTAAAGTTAACCAATTAACAGAAATATCTTTAACAATGAAAATTAATAAAAGCAGTGTTTATATAATTTATCTTTTAATAACTGTAACCGCAATATCAGGCAGCGCAATACTTAATGGTTGTAAAACAAAAGTTGATAATACTTATAAATTAACAGGAGATGTAATAACAGACGGACAAAACCTGGTTCAATTAAAATGTACAAGTTGCCATAAGCTGGTCCCGGCCGATGCACTTTCCAAGCCGGTGTGGATAAACCATACGCTTCCCACCATGGCAAAATACCTGCATATGTCAACTTATGGCGGCACTCAATATTTTAAAAAAGATCCTTTGGATACTACAGGTATTTCGTTGCAAAATTGGAATGCCATAGTAGCTTATTATCAAAAGGTTGCCCCCGAAGAGCTTCAGCCAGCTAAGCCCCCTGTTCCTTTAATTAATGACTGGGCAGGTTTTAGTTTAAAAAAGCCTGACGAAGTTAAGGTGCCTGTGTTTACAACAATGGTTTCTTACTGGCCCGAAGGGCATAAAATTTTTAGCGCCGATGCGTCTACCGTGAGGTTGTATGAGTGGGGGCAGGATTTGAAACCACAAGCTATCGCTAATATGCCATCGCCTGTTGTGGATGCCAACTTTATAACGGCAGGTGATGGGAAGTCTCATGGTTTATTTACATGTATCGGACAAATGGAGCTCATAGATTTTCCGGATGGAAAAATGTTTAACATTGATGTCAATAACTCAGGCGCTATAGCCTCGCCAACATTGCTTGCTTCGGAATTAGCCAGGCCGGTGCAAACAATCACAGGCGACTTTAATAAAGATGGTTTGACAGATTTTGTAATATTAGGACAGGGGCATTTAAAAGGCGGCGTATATTTATTTAAACAAAACAATGACCATACCTATACCCAATCCAATATTTCAGATAAACCAGGTGCCGTTCAGGCCGTTGCCGGTGATTTTAATAATGACGGCTGGCAGGACCTGATGGTTTTATTTGGAAGCGGCGACGAAGGCCTATGGTTGTTTTTAAATGATCATAAAGGTGGTTTTACAGCAAAAAACCTATTGCGTTTTCCGCCGGTATACGGATCAACAAGTTTTCAGCTGGCTGATATTGATCACGACGGGAAACCTGACCTTATTTACACCTGTGGTTATAATTATCATGACTCGCGCATATTGAAACCTTACCATGGTTTATATATCTTTAAAAATATGGGCAACTGGGATTTTAAACAACGATATTTTTATCCCATTAATGGCTGTACAAAAGCAATGGCTGCCGATTTTGATGGCGATGGTGACCTGGATATTGCAACCATTGCATTTTTTGCTGACTTGCAAAATAATCCTTCTGAAGGCTTTATTTATTTTGAACACGTTAAGCCCTTTGAGTTTAAACCGCACGCTATCCCGGTTAGCAAATATGGCAGGTGGATGAGTATGGATGTTGCTGATTTAAATAATGATGGGAAACCAGATATCATTTTAGGAAATTATTCTAGCGGGTTTGTGTTTCAGCGTGGTTTAACGCCATTTTGGAATAAAAATTTACCTTTAATTGTCCTGGAAAATCATACTTCCAAATAGATTCCGGAATTCCTTTTATCGCAAACAATAGTCGGCCCCTAAGTATTACAAATATTTGTAATACTTAGGGGCCGACTGCATTCACTGAAATCCTAATTGTTGGAACTATCGACACCAAAAACATTGATAGATCACGAGCCGTTACCAGGCTCCTTGCCGCTGTTTAAAAGACTTCATTGGTATTTGACCCTGCATTTGATAAATATTCTGTCTGCTATAATTGGTTATTCGTCTACACCAATTTGCTTCCCGTCTATTGCATTTGTTTAAAATTGGGTAAAAGTGTTCCTTTAAAGCAGTGCACTGAATGCTGTCGGAGTTTACATAGTTATGTTTCTTTTATATTATAGCAACCGCATACTATTATTTAACGTATGTTTTAATATAGTTTGTCATTACATGAACTATTTGCGATTAAATAAAGGCGTCAAAATGAAAATTGAAAAGAAATGCCATTTTTTAGTAGCACAATTTTTACAAGAAATATGAGAAGCAAAAGGCCGCTAACGTTTAATTTTAATTTTTTATTATCGCTTGACCCCTATATATAAATGTTGGCTTATATATCAAGATTTTTTCTGATAAAACCATCCGCCGGTAAACGCTGTTTAGTAGTCGTTTTTACATTTGGGGTAGTAACTTTTGCGCTTAATAGCTGCCGGCAAAAAACAAACGGTAATACTGATGGAGACATAGCGGACGGTAAATTGCTTGCAGAAAGGTACTGTGCCGCTTGCCATCAATTACCCGACCCTTCACAAATTGACCGAAAGACCTGGGAAAAGGGAGTGCTTCCTGCCATGGCCAGGCAATTGAGGTTGCATAGTTATGTGGGACAATATTTTGCCGATCGGCAGTCGTATATAACAGTGTCCGATTGGCAAAAAATTGTGGCCTATTATAAAAATACCGCCCCTGTTACACTGGTTATTCCAAAACCTGCAGTACCCCCTTTAAATGATTTGGCAATATTTAGCATTGTGAGGCCTAAAAAGGTTGATACCATAGGGCCCGCTGCGATGACAACATTTACAGGGTTTAACCCTGTTGACCATAAAATTTATAGTGGCGATGCTGCTAACAATTTGTTTGTTTGGGATAATAATTTGGGGGCTAAACTGGTTAAAAAGATGCCCTCGCCGGTAACAGGCGCACTGTTTTTCCAAAATACCGATGGTGTAAATACAGGTGTATTTACCTGCATTGGTGTTTTACCGCCCATTGATCAATCCAAAGGCAAAGTGATAGAAATGCCGCTCAATGATAAAATTAAGGATACGGTTACAATTAGTGATAGCCTCCCGCGTGCTGTACAAACTGTAGCTGCCGATTTTAATAAGGATGGCCTGATGGATTATGTCGTTTGCGGTTTTGGTCATAGTAAGGGTGGCCTTTATCTTTTACAGCAACAGGCAAATCACAAGTTTAAAAAAACAACTATCAGGGATATGCCAGGTGGCGAACAACTGATCACCGGCGATTTTAACCATGATGGCTGGCCTGACGTTATGTGTTTATTTGCACAGGCTGATGAGGGTATCTGGATGTTTTTGAATGACCATAAAGGAGGGTTCACAACGCAAAATCTATTGCATTTCCCTGCAATTTATGGTTCAAGCAGTTTTCAGGTGGTTGATTTTAACCATGATGGCAAGCCGGATATATTATATACCAGTGGTGATAATAGTGATTTTTCGACTGTGTTAAAGCCTTATCATGGTGTTTATATATTCACGAACCAGGGTGACTGGAAATTTAAACAGACTTATTTTTATCATGTTGACGGGTGTACAAAAGCTATAGCAGCAGATTTTGAACATAATGGGAAATTTGATATTGCCGCCATATCTTTCTTTACCGATCTGAAATATCACCCTGAGGAAGGTTTTTTATATATGGAAGGAACTAAGCCAGGTCAGTTTATTGTTCATGAAGTACCTGTAAACAAATTGGGGCGCTGGTTAACTATGGATGTGGGGGATGTTTACCAGGATGGTAACCTTGATATTATTTTAGGTAATTTTTCAAATACCGGCCGTGGCTTTATCAATCAAAAGGGTGTTATACCCAACTGGGATAAGCATGAACCTATAATTGTTCTTAAAAATAATTCAGGTAAAAAAATAGAGTAAATAACGCACTGAAGGTAATAAGTCAGGATTTTATTTTCGATTTGATCAGGCAAAGGTTTTCTTCCTTTTTTTTCTGTCTTAGTTTTACGGCCGAATTGGTAAAATAATGGTGGTTCTCAAAAAAAGATACCTGTAGTTTGTTCCAGTCGTTTTCGTTATTTACGACGCCGGCATTAATAAACTCAATATATAGCTTATCGCTGATCGGGAAAAAGTCATCTCTTCCAAGGTAATCAAGGTCGGCATCGCAAATAATTTCTTCAATATGGTTTTGTGGTAATTGGGGCAATTTGGTTGCCATAATCATTCCATTAACTTTTTCTATTTCTCTTTTGGTGTAACCATAATCCGGTAAATATTGGATTGCTAAATGGCATGATTTTTCTTCGTGGCAATTTGGCCCGACCGTAAAACCGGAATCATGAAATAATGCCGCAGTAAGCAGTAAATTCATCTCATGTTCAGTTATACCCTCCAGTGACCCAATATTTTCCGCTGCATGGTAAACATCAATCACATGTCCAACCGTATGATATGACAAGGTTTTTGGCAATTCCTTTTTTTGTTTATCTAAAATAAATTCTTTAACCTGTTGAAACTGCATAGTTACAAATGTATTGTACGGCCTTTCTGATATCTGCATTTAAATCACTTAAAGTATGTAAACCTTTATACTAATTTAAATTTTAAAAGTTATTGATTTTTTAAACGTATATCAATATTTCAACTGTATTTTTTAATATTTATTTTAAAACAGGTGTTTTTCGCTCCGTACGTTGTTACCT
>Ga0207033_1034_pt1 | contig 33282 bp, 19 predicted proteins | sample Alteio_BWMinCont_35_FD_153262 | JGI IMG/M metagenome (GOLD analysis project Ga0207033, IMG submission 153262) | Enriched cells from forest soil in Barre Woods Harvard Forest LTER site, Petersham, Massachusetts, United States -... | ecosystem: Environmental > Terrestrial > Soil > Temperate forest >... | reverse complement strand
TCCTCATCCGAAAGAGCACTTATTGTTGGCACCGCTATATTTCCCAGGAACGAATTTACGGAAAAGTATTTTGCAAAGGAAACAATAGTTTTTAAAGTATTTGTTAAATGAGGTGCCCAATCCTGTAATTTTTATTTTTTATGCCCTGATTTTAATTTAAATAATAAACCGTCGAATGGTCATTCTTTAAAAAGCGCAACCGGGTTTTCACCCGGTCTGCGCCACTTGTTCAACTAAACTTATGTACTACAGTTTGTATAAAAGCCCACCCTTCCCCAGGGGGTAAGGCTTTTGTTTTATTAACTATTAACCGTCTTTTCCTAACTACTTGAAAAAACGCATAAAGAACGGAGCAATTAATTAATTTCGTATTCCAAATTTTCCTTCACAGTTAGACTTAAGTTATACTTATCTCTGATTAAAAGTCGGCGTCAAAGTGAGCTTTAACGGGTATTTTGTTTTCGGTGTGATGATTTTTGTGAGCCTCCTGTACCCTGCATGAGTGATAACCAATGTGTCAATATTGCCTGAATAAAACATAGAAAAATGACCTTTTATATCTGTTATCCCGGTATTTTTTCTGATTTTAAAGATCAGGCGCGCGCCGGCTAACGGCCGGGTTCCGGCTGAGTCTACGGCTCCAAAAATTTCAAAAAATGGCTGATCGTCATTACCTGCTGTGCCGGGAACCTCCCTTTCCGGGATTTTTTTATGTTTAGCTAAAAAAAAAGCATAATCATCCTTAACAGGTAAATCCAATTTCTCTCCGTTAATGACCTTTTCTATGTTCGCTGCAGTCACCTGTTCCCCTTCTGTAAAAGCTATCAGCCGGCCGTCAGGGCTTATCCAAGCACAAGCCGGTATACTGAGAAAATTAAAGTATTTGGAAATGGCCGTATCCTTAAAAACTATTGGGACTATAAGTTTCCTCGCCGACCATGCATTTATCCTTGCAACAGTCATATTTACCTGCTTTTCAGAATTAACTTCTTTCTGCGGGTTGACCAAAAGGACCTGGAGCTTATCCGGGAACGCACGTTGTAGAGAGTCTAATTCAGGAATCGCTTTGACACAGCTGCCACACCACACCGCCCAAAAGTCTACAATGATGAGCTTGTCCTTAAAGTCCGATAACCTGGCGCTTTTGTAGCGGCTGTTAATGATATGCGTCATTAAGACATCAGGCATTTTGTCGCCGATTTTTATAGTTGTTGGCGCAACGTAGTTTTGGGCTTTGGCTGAAAAACACAGGCAAAGCAATCCCATTATGCAAATTTTTAATTTCATTTTATTAGCTTGTTTATATGTTGTTTATGGATTTTGAGTTAGCCCGCTTATATTAACGGCATTCTGGTCAATTTCAAATACATACCGCAGCCCCCCAGGTGGCAGTTGAAAAATCGTCCCGTTTACATTCCGGTATAGTGTTATTGCATAATTAGCATCCTGGTTCAGCCGCCTCAAGTCTGTCCATCTTTGCCCTCTGAGCATTAATTCCTTCCTTCTTTCCTGCAGAATTAATGTCAGTAATTGTTGCCCGTCCGAAATGGTATAAGGAACATAAGTGCCGCTTTCGTATCTCGTCAACAATAAAGCGTTTAAGGTGCTTAATCCGCCGCTGATATCCCCGTTTCGTACCTGGGTTTCCGCTTTAATGAAATACAATTCATCAGTTGCGATGCCGGTAAATAATGATCCATTGTTTTGACCGGTATAGGTGGGTTTGAAAAATACACCGGTTGAACTTGTTTTAAAATATAAAACCTTCCTTAAATCGTTGGCTGCATAACTCGCATAAAGGTTTGTGTCAACGCGGGCTTTGGCCAATGACAATGGCTGCGCCGGCCCAAACGACCGGGCATCATAAATCACTTCATCATTAAACTGCAAAAACGGTATTGTTGCGGTCGTGTTTACGGTATTATAGTCGATCAGCTTGCCATACAAATTTAAAGCTGAATCAGCGTATAAGCCTGCATTTACGTAATCATTCATAGACAAAAATACCCTCGCCAGCATACCATAAGCAGCGGGCTTGCTGGCCTGGTATTTAAGTTCCGGGCTTGCCGGCAACAAGGCGACTGATTTTTGAAGATCCGCTAGGATGGAGTTATACGTATCTGCTACGGAGGATCGTACCGGTTTGACGGTAATATCTGCCGTCAACCGTAATGCGATACCTAAATCACTGCTTGCTGTAGCCTTCATATAGGGTTTTGTGAAAAGCTGCGCTAAAGCGTAATGGTAGGAACCCCGCAGGAAAAGGCCATTTCCCATGACCATATTTTTGCTTTGTGCATCCCCGCCTGTAATTTTTGGCAGGGCATCAAGTATGATATTGGCGTATTCAACAGCCGCGTAAGGTGCCGTATAGTCACCACCTATGTCATCATCTTTTTGCCAGGTGTAAAACATTTGTTGCCTTTGAAGTGACATGCTGTTGAAATCTGCGGTATTTAAATAATAATTATCAGCAGCCACTTCTTCTGCTGATGGGTATTGGGCGTTTATAAACTGGTAATCATTAAGGATACCCTCAAGATCATCTATGGTACTGGGCGTTGCCAGGGTCTGGTTGGGTTTTGCGTCCAGGTATTTTTGGCAGGATTGCAATAGTAAAACTGTCCCGGCCATCATTAGCAAGACGTTAAACGTTAACCTATAATAACTGTTTTTTAGTTGTTTCTTTTTCATAATAGTCAAATTAAAGGGTGGCTTTTAATCCAATTGAATAAGTTTTTGGCGGTTCCATACCGTATAAAACGTCCGGGTCGATGCCTGCGCGATTAGCTCTCCAGAGTATTAAGTTGAGTTGACTGGTGTAAAAGTAAATCTGCAAAGACTTAAAACCGATATATTTTACTTTATCAGTCAAGTCGTAACCCAGGTATACATCGTTTAGTTTAACGTTGTCAGCCCTTAAAACATTGATTGAAGACTCCTGGTAGAATTGGTCACGCAAATAGTCGTCGGGGTATATAAAAGAAGGAACATTTGTATGCAGTTCATCGCCGGGCCTTTGCCAGCGCTGATCGAAGTCCGTGTATCCCTGCCCGGTAGTGATCAGCTGGCCATAATTGGTCGTCGGCTTTCTGAAATAATAATTGAATTTATAAGTAATGTTAACCGCCAGGGAGAACCCTTTGTAATCGACCGTATTTCGGAAAGTGCCGAAAATTGGCGGAAGCGCGGAGCCGCTGACCACCTGGGCACTGACGGGGTTTTGCTCAATCGCTTCATAGTCTTTAGAAACTACGCCGTTAACATACCCTTCCGGGTCGCCCGTCTTTGGATCGAGTCCTGCCCATTTGTAGCTTACAATCACGTAGGGATCATAATTCGGAACAGGAAAGATGTAAGTGCCGTCACTTATCAACCCTGCCGATGAAGGCGGACTCAGGTCCTTGGTTACTTTAAAGCTGACATAATTAAATAAGATCGATGACCGCCATTTAACGGCGCCCGTAGTGTTGATGGTATTAATAACAATGTCGGCGCCTTTTGAAAATATGCTTGCAGAGTTAATTGTCGCTGAACCAAAGCCCACAGTCGGGTCGAGAATTACACCGTTGATCAGGTTATCGGAATGTTTTATATAGTAATCGAAGGAACCGGAAATGCGGTTATTCAGCAAAGAATAATCCATTCCCATATTCCATGTTTTAACTTGTTCCCAGCTTAAATTAGGATCTGGCGGTGACTGGACGCCAACAAAGGGCACATGAAGCGGCGAACGGGTTGCACTGTAATAATCAATCTGCGTTAACGCAGATATATTTGGCGCTAAATTCCCGTTGACACCATAGGTCAACCGTAAACTCAGCTGCGGCAGCCAGGATATATCATAGAACTTCTCCCTGTCGACCTTCCACATGGCGCCTCCGGACCATAAAGGTACCCATTTCTGGTTGGTGCTTACCCCGAACAAATTCGATGCATCTCTTCTGGCGCTACCGGATAAGGTGTATTTATCGTCGAACGTGTAGGCCCCATTTGCATAAACGGATACGAAGCGATTGACAAATTGGGTAAATTGCGTTCCGTCGAAAATGTATGCGTTGCCATAAATCCCGTCATAAGTCGGGTACTGGGTCGTATAGTCCACTGGCCTTGTCGCCAGCGTGTTAGGATCATAGCCGTAAGTCTCATAGGTTTGGGATGTGCTCTCCGATCCCCGTATTTCTCCACCGGCGATGGCGGATAACTTACTTCTACCACCGAGGTTGGGACTAAAATTGAGCTGCCCCCGTATGGCGGTTTGCTTATTAATGCCGTCGATCGTGGTCAGAACGGCGTCCTTCGGAATAATATAAGTAACCTGGCCTCCATTGATTTGGGTAAAGGTATTGATCAGGTCCCTTGTCGAGTAGGTGTTCAGGTTCTGAAGGTTTGTGTTATCATTCCAGCCCTGCTCGTATTGGTACTTCAGGTCGGCGCTTAACCAGTTAAATACTTTATAAGTCGAACCAAGGTTTACCAGGATATCCGTAGCTTTTGTCGTATTGTCATTATTGGCCAAATCCTGTAAAGGGCGGAATTTCCAATCCAGCAGCTTCCCGGTCCCGGCAGTATCTGTAAACGCCTTGCTGTAATAAAGATCTACGGCGGCAGGTGTGCCGTCGCTGTTGACCAGCCGCGCATAAGGTGAAATTGTATTGGTCCCTGTATTATAACTTCCATATCCTCCCGGGCTGTTTGTTGTTGAATTGGAACGCGTCAAAGCAATTTCCGTCTGCAGCTGCCATTTTGAAGTAAGGTCGATTATATTGTTTGACCGGATCGTTAACCTATCATTGCCATTACCTATTAAGTTGGACTGATCCTTATCATATCCTGTTGAAAAAAGGTAACGGACTTTGTTTCCGGCTCCTGAAAGACTTAGATAATATTGCTGGTTGGCAGCTGTTCTATAGAGGTACTTTTCCATATCATTCCGGACATCCTGCTTTCGGAACTGATCAATCATTTGGTTAGCCTGCGTACCATTAATTTGACCGTTTCTTTCTTGGTTCAAAATATCTGCGACTTCAGGAACAGGCGGATAGCTGGGATCAGAAAACATCGAATCATAATACCCCTGATTAAATAGCGATTGTTGAAAATCGATAAAGTTGCTGACAGGAATTTGGTTGGCCGTAAATAGATTTGGTTTTGGCGTGAGGGTAACATTTGAATTAAAACTAACACTAAGCGGCTGATTGGCTTTTGCTTTTTTTGTTGTTATAACAATTACGCCATTTCCAGCCCTGGCTCCCCAAATTGAAGATGCGGCTGCGTCTTTCAAAACCGTTACGCTTTCTATGTCATTGGGGTTAATATTATTCAGGTCTCCGTTATACGGAAAATTGTCTAATACAATCAGGGGGGATACTGCATCGTAGTTTAAAGTACTCAAGCCATGTATTTGTATGGTATGTTGCTCGACATCATGATTATCAAACAACAGTCCGCTGGTTATACCGTCCAGCCTGCTGATTATATCCGGGCTGACCCTTTCGTTAAGTATTTGGTTATCGAGTTTGTAAAAAGAGCCTGTCGCCCTTTCCTTTGGTATATCCTGGTAACCGGTGCTGACGACCACCTCGCTAAGTTTGCCGGAAGATGCATATAGTACGATGTTTAAAAAGGTTGTATTGGCCTTGATCTTAAAAGTTGCCGGTTTGTAGCCGATAAAGGTGACCGCCAGTTCATCACCCGGCTGACCATCAATGATAAAATCGCCTTTTTCATCGGTAATTGCTACTTTATTCCGGACTTTTATGGTTATGGTCGCGCCGATCAGGGGCGTGCCGAGAGAGTCGGCGACGTGACCTGTTATGGTGATGGGGATGTCAAGGACGGTTTTGATCTTGTCCAGGATGGATGGATCTTTTTCTTTTACTATAATCGTTTTCTGGTCGATCGTATAAGTTAGCGGTTCGTCAGCAAAACAATTATCCAGTACCTCTTTTAATGGCGTTTCGGAGACATTTATATCTACCGGTTTTGCCTTTTCGATCATTTCAGGGCTATAGAGGAAATCATAGCCTGTTTGTTTTTTTATTTCTTTAAATAACTGACTTAAAGGGATATGCTGCCTGTTCAGTGTTATGTTTTGAGCAAAGCTACCTGCATGTACCTGGAGAAGGCCGGCGACTATTAAAACAATAGTAAGTTTCATAACCAGCAGGATTTTTTTGAAGATGCCGGGGCGCTCCCCGTCATCAGAAAATGCGTAAAAATTCATACATTTGAATGTTTGGGTTTTAGTTATCAATAAGTTGTTTGGACAATAATTTTTAACGGGTGACCCAAATATCGGCCGGAGGTGTTGGAAGCACTTCCGGTTCTTTTTTAGGGCCCAATAGTAGGCTATGGCATCACAACGATCCTCCTTCCTTCGATTTTAAAGTGAATGGTCCCTGTCGCTTCAAGTTTTCTTAAGACGTCTGACACATATTTAAACCTGGAAACCGATCCTACGAATTCCTTCCCGCGCAAATCTCCCCGGTACGTAACATCGACATCATACCAGCGCGCAACTTTACGCATGATGCTTTCAATGCTTTCATCATTAAAAATGAAATAGTTGTTTTTCCAGGCAATGGCCTCGTCTAAGTCAGTTTCTTTGATGATAATTGACGTACTGTTTGCTTTAATGACGGATTGCTGCCCAGGCTTCAATATTCTATCCTGTTTATTATGGAAGACTTTGACACTGCCTTCTAAAAGTGTTGTTTTAATGGCTGCTTCATCCGGGTAAGCGTTAACATTAAAATGGGTGCCGATATCTTCGTTGATCACATTTTTTGCAATGACCCTGAAAGGCATCTTACTTTTATGAATGACCTCGAAATACGCTTCCCCCGTAAGCAATTCTACAGTCCGGTTTTTGCCTGTGAATTTTTCAGGGTACCTGATCGTCGTTTCGGAATTCAACCATGCTTTACTGCCATCGGAAAAAACCAACTGCATCTGGCCACCCCGCGGGATAACAAGCGTGTCATAAACCGTTTGGATATTACCACCATCCCTTTGGACATTATAAACAATCCGGCCCGCAGCGGTCTTATTAATAAGGGTACTGCCCGATTGAGCAATAAGGCCATTCCTGGCATTTGTAACGATAAACTGTTTCCCCCGGGACTTCAAAATGGCTTTGTTTCCCCCCGGGGCTATATCATGAAGCTGGTTTTGGGCGATTTGCTGTGCTGGTTGTTTACGGGCAATAAAGTAGCCCCCAACAGCTATACAAAGAATGATGGAAGCGGCTGCGGCAATGCGGGGCCAAAGCCTCCTGGTTTGTTTTGCTGTTTGCAGGCCTATCCGGTTTTTGATCTCCCGTAACATTTCCAGGCGCAGCAGCTCTTCTTCATTTGCTTCGTCTGCAAACCATCCGGCAGGATCGTTCCGTCCCTCCTGGTACCACTTACCGAGCAATTGTTTCTCTTCGGGGGTTGCTGTACCGTCGAGGTATTTCTTAACGAGCGCTTGTATTTCTTCGGCTTGCATATGGATTTAACCTGTTTATACCAGTATGTCCCATAACCCCAGAGGAAACCCTTGCCCGTGTTAAGAAATATTTAATTTTTTTTAAAGAAATGGATTTTTGGCTACTTCAGCCATTCATGTAACGAGGCCCCGATCATGACAACCAGGATACCGTCGTTTTGCAGATTCACGCGGACGAGTTTAAGCCCTTTGGTAAGATGCCCTTCTACAGTCTTTTCGGAGATGTTCATTTTTTCGGCAATCTCCGGGATGCTCATGTCCATCATCCGGCTATAGTTAAATACCAGCCGGCATTTTTCCGGCAAAAAATCGGTCTGCCCGGCCAAATATTCTTTTAGGAATTTGACCTCTATTTCCTGGTCAAGTGCTGCTTCATCCAGCATGCCCAGTTCACGGGATTCAATTTCCCGCCGGCGTCTTTCGCGTTCGATCTGCTTAAAAATCGAAAAACGCACGGCTGTAGCAAGGTAGCCGGATAGGTTATTAATTTCGAGTTTTTCCTTTCGGTTCCATACACTCACAAATAAATCCTGTACAATTTCCTTGGCGGATGATTTGTCACGCAGGAGGTTGTAGGCAATGGCGGTAAGTTTATTCCAGTACCGATTGTAAATGGCAGTAAATGCGTGTTCGTTGCCCTGTCTCAACAAGAGGGTTAGTTCCTGGTCACTTAGGGATTGAAAGGGTGCCATTAATTTACTTGCAAAACCGAAGTTACTGATAATTAATTTGAAATAAAAAAATTTAACACTTGTTGTATAGTTAAAGGAAAAATTAAAGCCCAAAAAAGTGTACCCGGGGTCCCACCCGGTCTGCGCCAACTAAATCAACTAAACTTATGTATTCTAGTTTGTTTAAAAGCCCACCCTTCCCAAGGGGTAAGGCCTTTATTTAATTAAGTATTAACCGTCTTTTTATTAAAACTTAAAAAACAGATAAAGAACGAAGGGGATTTTATCGTGCCCATATTTGACTGCTTTTCCTGCAATCTGTTCAATCAAAGGTTATTGGTCTTCACTGTTGTTTCAGTAGTCGCCTTTCCTTCGGAATCAGGGCTTACTTTGCACCAGTCTGGCGATTTTTTCCGCCAAAATCCTGTCCCTATCCTCTAAACGTTCATTAAATTGAATTTTATTTCCGTTTTTATCAAAAAGTAAAACGGTTGGATAGCTTTGAATAAGATAATGCTTTAATAGCGCATGATTGCGCCCCGCTGAACCTACATTAAGATTGACTGCATAGGAAGAACTATATTTTCCACCTTTTAGCCCGTCGATCCACTTTTCTTGATTATCGGTGTTCACGCTAATAAAAACCACATCTTTCCCCTCAAACTGTTTTTCTATTTTTTCTAAAACTGGCGCCAATTCCCGGCAAGCCCCGCAACCGTTGAACCAGAAATCCATCACGACGACTTTATTCTTAAATCCGCTGATAGGTACTTTCTGTCCCTTGGTGTCTGTTAAAGAAAAATCGAAATGATAAAGGGAGGATATTAACCCATCCTTTTCCTGTTCCAATAAGTTTTTAAGATATGGGGCGCTTGCGATCATTAAAGTTTCGTTGATATATTTCAATAAATCGGTCTCGCCTAAATAGTGGTCATCGGTGATCAGCAGCGCGAGCAGCTTTTCACGCAATAGCCCCGAAAAGTTATTCTTCAGGTATGCGTAACAATGGGAAAAATTGAATGTTTTTCCGGGGATCAAACAGGAATCTATCTGGTATTTTTCCATGATCATTCCGGCGAAATTGGAGGAATATGCAATGAACGCATTGTTGGCTAACTTTTTCCCGGCAGCGAAATTTATTAGCGGGTCTACATAACCTTTTAATGAATCAACTTTGTCGGATAAGCTTTGTTCACTATTTGTAAAAAGGTTTTCCTTATAGTCTTCGTAATGGCCTGCGATGTCTCCCTGCAATATCGTAAAGGCCATCGGGGATAGCTTGGAACGATAAGCCTCTAAGACTGCCAACTGAGCATTCGCCAATGAATCGATCAAGCGGTAATTGCTGGTTGAAAATCTATTCGAATGGGCGTTTAATCTCCTGAAATTCACATCATTGATATCCAGCTGCTGGATGCAATTGTATTTTTCTGCCCCTTTTCCTTTAAAAATCAGCGTATGGTAGTACGCCCCTGGTGGAGGTGCATATTTAACAATAGCATCAGATTCAACCATTTCTATACTATCGCCCGGCTCAATTAAATAATTAAATACTTGTATCCGGGTTAAATTACTTTCAGGGTTGAATTTCCGGGCGACCGTGCTGTCCCTGGTCATTTTTCCGGAAGAGTTCCTGAAAATCTGGTTCATGTTCCAACATTTTAATGATCGAAGGTAGATAGGACAAGAGATAGAGTCCAGGTGTAAGCTAAAGGCGTGATGATCCACGTCGAGGTAGTATTCCTTCGCACCTGTTGCATTGCCTAACATCGATGAGGGGAGTGCATAAACTTTAAATCCATTTTTTAAACTGTCAAATCTTCCGGTAATAGTTATGTCACCCTTCGAGTTTGAATTAGAAAATTGTTGAGCTTGAACAAAGCTGATGTTCAGGCTCAGCAATAAAGCCGGAAGGATAAATCTGATAAATGTTTTCATGATAAATTTTAGCGTTGATTTTGTGGTAAATTGTTGAGTTGTATTTCCTGGTCTGGCAGCGGATAGGCGTAACGCGGATCATTCGGCGGAAGGGTGTAAGTATTGCCGTTGATCATCCGTGTTAAGGTTACCTTAAAACGGGCGTCCTGGTTGAGCCGCCTCAGGTCCGTCCATCTTAATCCCCGGTAGTAGAGTTCCTTTATGCGCTCATTAATGACGAGTTGCAGTACCTGGTCTGCAGTGAGTGAAGAGGGATAAGGCACGAACGTACCCGTTTTGTACCGGTTGACCAACAGCAGGTTCAAATCCGCCAGCGCTGCCGTGACATTTCCCAGTCTTGCGTTGCATTCACTCCTGACCAGGTAGATTTCATCGGTCGCAAGACCGGAAAAATTATTGTATTGAATATAGTCATAAGACCCTTTAAACCTTAAATGGCTGTCGTAGATGGTAAAGAACATTGACTTGCGTAAGTCATTCTGATCATAGGACTGGTAGATGGTGGTATCAACAATCGCACTGGTAAAGGAAAAAATAGTATAACTGATCATATCCGTATGAAACAGCTCCTCGGGTAAATAGGTACTGTTGCTGGTAAGCGAATAATCAGCAGGGGACAGGGTATTATAATCAACGATTGCACCGTTCTGCGCCAGGCAGGCATCGGCATAACTGAGTGCCTGGGCATAATCACCTGTTGCCAGATAAATCCGGGCAAGCAGCGCATTGGCGGCTGTCAGGTTGGGTCGGGTAATAAAAGACACTTTAGAAGGCAGAAATGTAAGGGAAAGCTTTAAATCCTGTAGTATTTGATCGTAACACTGTTGCTCCGTAGCCCGCTGATACTTGATATTGAGGTCAGAGCTAAGTCTTAAAGGGATACCTAAATCTGTACCGGCGCTTGCTTTATTATAAGGCAGGGCAAAGGTCTGTACTAAATTGTAAAATGCGATAGCGCGCAGGAACATAGCAGTGCCTTTAACTTCGTTGAATAATGTTTGCTGGCCTTGGGCTATCTTTAGATTAGACAGCCCGTCAAGCACCACATTTGCCGTATAGACCTGCCGGTAAAGGCCGTTCCAGTCATTCACTACTTCGCCCTGGTAAATATCCTTGGCCCAGATATAGGCGTTCCTTTCTGTCATCGTAGACGCAGCCAGCCATACATCCGAGGTCACATTGAATTCACCGGCTGCCAGTGATCCAAGATTAGGATCGCTGTTGTTGAATAAGCCCTCATTTTGTAATAGCGACTGGTAGTCACTCAGCGAGGAAGGCACCTCAAGGGCTTCATTGGGTTTTTCGGCTAAAAAAGCGTCTTCTTTTTTACAACTGGCAAAAAAGGCCGACATTAACCCGAAACAGATCAGGCTTATATATAGAAATTTTCGATTTTTCATGTTCTTAGATTAAAAATTAGTTTTTAGGCCGAATGAAATAGTCCTTGGTATAGGGTAAGCCCCTGTGGACCCAAACAGGTCAGGGTCCAGATGGTCATGATTAGCGCGCCAGAGTATCCCGATATTATTGACATACGCGTAGAATTGCAGGTGATTAAAGGGCATTCCCTTCCAGGTTGCTTTGGTAATATCATAGGCAAGGCTTGCGTCCTGCAACCTGATATTATCCCCCTTATCTACCAGCACTGAAGAGTTTTTGTAGAATAGATCCTCATCGCCGGAGAAGGGAGGATACTGGATGGATGGCACATTGGTCGTCAGTTCATCACCGGGTTTTTGCCACCTTTTGGTGAAGTCTGTATTACCAGCCCATCCTGTCGCTAAACTTCCATAACTGATCGATGACCTCCTGAAGTAATAATTCAGCTTGTAAACGACATTAAAGGACAGGGATAAACTATGCCAGGTGAAGGTATTCCTGAAAGCGCCAAAAGTTGTTGGTCTTGACGGGCCGTTATAAACCAGGTCAGTTAATTTTGTGCCGGAGACAATACCGGTATAATCCGTACTTACCTGTCCGTTTAAGTACCCCTGGGGGTTTCCCGTATTATGGTCAAGCCCCGCCCAGCGGTAGCTGTAAATTGCGAAGATGGGTTGGTTTATAATGGGCAGGATAGTGCCGCTGTTGCCACTGCCGTAAATAAACGCGCTGGATGTGGTCTGTGTAATATCATAATGGGTTACTTTATCCAGAACATAACTTAGCTGGAAGTTACTGCTCCACTGGAAATTTTTGGTGGATATGTTTTTTGAGTTCAACACAAGGTCCAGCCCATTCCCCTTTGTATCGGCGGTATTCCCTCTAAAGGTGGTAAGCCCTGTGGAAGGGGCCAAAGGTGAGTCCCCGAAAAGGTCGATGCCTTGTTTCAGGTAATAATCAAGGCTGCCGGAAACCACCTGGTTTTTGAAACTAAAATCCACCGCAAAGTTGATCATCCTATCCTTTTCCCAGCGCAGTTCCGGATTGCCGGGGTTAACAACCGCATCATAGGTTCCTCCTGAAAAATAGTTATAAGAGAATTGTCTGATCGTAGTGACCGCGGCTACATTTTTATCGATATTGCCGTTATAACCAAAAGTCGTCCTGAATTTTAGATGCGGCAAAAAGGTTAACCGGTAGAATGGTTCTTTGCTGAGATCCCAGGCTGCACCTGTAGAATAGAGTGGCACTGACTTTTGATTGGTGTTTACGCCAAAGAGATTGGATTTATCGATCCTGCCGCTCAGCGAAAAAATGTACCTGTCAAGGTATGTATATGCCGCATTGCTGAAATAGGAAATATAATTATCGGTTATTTTTGAAAAGCCAAGACTGTTGGGTATTTGTCCTGCGCCGGTTCCAGGAATATAAAATGGGAAATAGGTTTTAAAGTCCACATTCTGTGAGGTACCCAAACTATTATCATAGCCATAAACCGTGCTGTTGTTACCGCTGACGATGGTTTGGTTGATTTCCGCACCTGCCAGCGCCGTAAGGTTATGCCGGTTATTCCAGTCGTGCTGAAAATTCAACTGCCCCCTGCCCCTTTGGGAGGAAAGGTCGGATGCCGATTGTTGCAATATGCCGCCAACAGGGATATTATTGGTGCCGTCAGGGGAGGTGTACCGGTTGATCAGGTTCCTTGCATAATAGGTATCCTGGCTGAAATAATTATTCCCGTCTGTGGCAGAAGTTTCGTACTGGTATTTAACTTCCGCATTAAAGTCTTTCAAAAAGGAATATCTTAACCCGGTGTTTATCCTGATGTCTTTGGTTTCGATGGTATTGTCCGCGTTTTTAATTTCATCCAACGGCTTATACTGCCAGTCTAATAAACCCTGTTGAGAGGCCGGACCAGTTACCCAAGCATAATTATAATCCTTAACGATAGCTAACGCATTCCCGTTCGGCCCGGCCAAAGTCGCATAAGGATAGATGGTGCTGTAAGAGCCGCCTGAATTAAGATTGGTGATGGAGTTATCCGTAGCATGGCTATCGGTGTAGTTCAGCCCAACGGATAATTGCAGGTTCTTGACCGGATTGAAAGTATTTTGGCTATTGATGGTCAGCCGGTCATTTTTATTGCCCACCTGTGCAGCTAAATCGTTATCATAACCGGCAGAGAAGAAATAGGTATTTTTATTGCTGCCGCCCCGCAGGCTGATATTGTATTGCTGGTCGACACTTTTGCGAAAAAGATATTTTTCGATATCGTTGCGCACATCTATATTCCTTAGAGCGTTGATCTGCGTGTTAGCTTGGTCTTGCGTAATCTTACCTGACCTTGCGTCTGCCAGCAGCTGAACAACCGGAGAAAGTGGCGGCTGGGAAGAATTATTAATATTCTGGTCATAATACCCCAGTTTGAACAGGCTCTCCTCGTAATTGATAAAATCGTTTGAGTTTAAAAAATCAGGGCTGTAAAAGGCGTCCGGCTTATTGCCGACAGTCACATTAGCGTTCAGGTCGACCGATAAGGGCTGGTTGAGCTTACCTTTTTTGGTATTGAGCACGATAACCCCGTTACCGGAGCGGACGCCCCAAATCGAAGCCGCAGCTGCATCTTTCAGAACGGTGATACTTTCAATGTCATTGGGGTTAATATTATTGATATCCCCGTCGTACGGGAAGTTATCGACAATGACCAGGGGTTGGTCGTTGGCGAACAGGGTGCTGTGCCCGCGGATATTAATATCCAACGTTCCCGAAGCCGAATTAATCGTATTGCGGTTGAACAGAAGTCCGGGTGTCACCCCTTCGAGCCTGCTTAGTACATCAGTGCTTACCCGGCGGTTGATCAGGGCACTGTCCAGTTGTACAAAAGCACCTGTCGCCCGTTCTTTTAAAAGAGTTTGATAGCCAGTACTAACAAGTACCTCTTTTAACCCACCAACCGAAGCGTGTAACGCTATGTTCAAATAACTAGAATTATTGTTAACTGCCAATAAAGATGATTTATATCCAATGAACGACACTTCTATTTTATCACCAACATTTGCGGATATCGTAAATTCTCCTTTTTCGTTCGTAATAGTGACTTTGTCGCTACCTTTGACAGCAACAGTTGCCCCTATCAAAGGCGTGCCGAGTGTGTCTGTAACTTTCCCTGAGACAGTTATGGGTATGTTAAAAGCCGTTTTTATTTTATCGAGGAGGCTGGCTGGTTTTTCTTTAATCACTACCGTTTTGTTTTCTACTGTGTAGGTCAATTGAGTGTTTACAAGGCATTTGTCCAATACTTCTAAAAGGGGCGTATCTTTAAAATTGGCATCAATAGTTTGGTTACTATTTAGTAGGCTTTCGGCGCTATAAATACTATAACCGGTTTGCTTATTGATTTCTTTGAAAACCTCTTTTAAAGTAACATTGCTTTTGACCAGCGTCAGTCTTTGTGCTATTCCAGCTGCGCTTACCTGCATCAGTGCCACAAATAAGATGAATGTTGTGATTTTCATGACCAGCAAGAATTTTTTGATGCAGGCTGTCCGCCTGCATCCATTTTTAGTATAATTTTTATACATTTGGGTGTCTGTTTAAGTAATTAAATCGTTGTTCACACAATAAATTTTGGCTTGTTCAGATATCGATCAGGGGCATCGCAAGTGTTCCTGATTTTTTATGCTGTGGCCATTAGGTTATTTAAACCTCGCTACGGTGAATTTCCTGCTGTTGTCATTGGTTGATTAATTAAGGGTGATCGTTAATAATTATTTTTCAATACGGTTATTCTTTTACCTTCAATTTTAAATTTCACCTCTCCGGTTAGTTCCAGGTCATGCAAAACTTGAGAAGCGTTGGCAAAGCGTGTAGAAATCGCGAAAAACTGCTTTTGCTTGATGGCCTCATCCTGATAAACCACATCCACATCATACCAGCGGGACAACTGCCTCATGATGTTTCCCAGTGGTGTGCCGCTGAAAAGGAACTTCCCGTTTTTCCAGGCAAATGCTTCATCTGTGTCTACGTTATTAACTTTGATGTTATTTAAAGATGCCCGGACAACGGCTTGCTGGCCTGGCCGCAGGATTATTGATTGGTTATTTTTGCTAACTTTAACGCTGCCCTCAAGCAGGGTGGTTTTTATTACAGGTTCGTCAGCGTAGGCGTTAATGTTAAACTCTGTGCCAATGTCCTTTGTAATTTGCCCATTAACTTTTACCATAAAAGGCATTTTAGCATTGTGAACTACATGAAAATCGGCTTCGCCGCTGATCAACTCAACGGTGCGGTCGCTGCCCTGGAAGTTTTCGGGGATACGCAATTTGGTATCCGCGTTCAGGTAGGCAATGCTGCCATCGGCAAACTTCACCTGGTGCTGACCACCGCGGGGCACGACCAGGGTATCGTATAGCATGACACTTTTTGAAACCCCTCCCGTATTGTTATAAGCGAGTTGGCCGTCCGCTGTCTTGGTGATCGTTGTATTTCCCTGCTGTGCCAGCAAGCCATTTTTTGCACCGGTTACCACCAGGCGCTGCCCGTTGGCCAATTTTAAAATGGCCTTGTTGCCGCCGGGGGCTATATCGTGGATTTGGTTTTGGGCAATTTGCTGTGCAGCCGGCTTTTTGTGCAGCAGCAGGTAAGCCGTCCCGGCACCAAAAACAACAATAATTGATGCGGCGGCGGCAGCCCATCTTAAACGGGCAATCCTGGCTGTTGTTTGCGGCCGGCTGATACGGTCCTTAAAATCATTGAACCGGTCCTCCTCATATTGTTCCTGCCCGCCGGCCTGGGCAACCCAGGTTTCAAATTCCATTCCGCCTAAATTCAGGCTGTGGAACCAATCATTCAGTTCCCCTTCTTCCGAAGGGGTTAAAGTGCCTTGCTGGTACTTCTCAAATAGTAAATTAAGCCGGTGCTGATCCATCCTTTTTATAAGATTATAGGTTTAAGACGAACAAGTATGGGGCAACCCTTATGCCTGCTGAAAATATTTTTTTTGGCTGGTTTTTTAAATTTATTGGTAAATCATTTTGTAATTTAGGGCTATCAATCCGTTAACTAATTATACCGAGCCCCAGTTGATCACCCTTTGGCAGGAAGGGAACGAGCAGGCATTTGAGCTTTTTTACAAGACCTATCTGATGCTGCTGACGAGGATCGCCTTTAATAAAACCGGGGACCGGGAAGTGGCCGAGGAACTGGTACAGGTCACCTTCATTAATTTGTACCAGCATAAAATGTCGCTGGATGCAAATACTTCGATCAAGGCCTATTTATACGTGATCCTTAAAAACAAGATCACTGATTTTTACAGGCAGGAAGTGGTCCATCAGCGCTATGTGGATTACGTCGTGAACCATACTCCTCCGGAAACGGTTTCTCCCCTGGCCTGGGTGGAAACACGTGAGCTGGAAAAAACCCTCAGGGACGCGATTGATAAGCTGCCACCGCAGTGCCGGCGGGTGATTAAGCTGAGCCGAGAACAGTACCTGTCCGATAAGGAGATCGCCGCTGAAATGGGGATTTCTTTAAAAACGGTTGAACAGCATAAAAGCAAGGCTTTACGCTTGCTCCGTGGCGCCCTGGGAGGATTGTTTGAGGCAGTAGTAATTGCCTATCTTTTCGGCAAATGAGCAACCCGCTCTAACTTCAATATCGGTTTCACAAATTTTTGCAGGCTTTGTTCCATTTGGTTATTTGCCTTCTTTCAAAAAAGCGCAACCGGGTTTTCACCCGGTTTGCGCCAACTAAATCAAAAAACTCATGTACACAAGTTTGTTTAAAAGCCCACCCGTAAGACCTTTTGTTAATTAACTACCAAGCGTCTTTTTATTAACTATTAAAAAAACATATAAAGAACCGGATGTTTAATTTCGTAACGCTCCGTCAATTTGTGCTATAAGGCTTTTCCCGTTATCATCTCTTGGATCCAGGGGAGTTGCCATTATTTTTCCGGATTGGTCTATCAATATTAACGTTGGGCCTGCGTCTACACTATAATATTTACTGATTGGACTGTTTAACCCATTTCCTCCTGAAAATAAATTCGTGCCAAGTTTTGTGGTATATTTTCCAGTTTGAATGCTTTTCAACCATTCCTCCTTCGTATTGTCTATATTGATACTTAAAAAGACTACCGGTTTTTGTTGAAAATACCCTTCCAAATGCTTTATAAAAGGGGTAACCTGGATACAATTCCCACATCCTGTAAACCAAAAGTCAATAAAAACTATTTTGCCTTTAAATTCGTCCATCGTGTGCATTTGCCCTTGATCATCCGAAAAAGAAAATTCAAACGCTTTTGCACCCGGAGCACGATGACTTTTTAAGTTAGATAAAACTATCCTGAAATCCTGGTTTTTTACCCATGTCAATGCGTCATTAATAAGACCGGAATTGTCACCAGGTTCCACCCTGTCCCGAAACAACATGTCGGCTACTAATCTTTCCAATAACTTACCGGAATAATTCTTTTTTAAAAAACGGTAATAGTTATGATCCGAAAAGGCTGCGTTGGCTGCGTAACAACTGTCAAACTCGTACTTCAGTCGTATACTACTTGCATACCTGTCTGCATAAATAATAGCCGGGGAATCATCAATTTTCTCCCGGTCTTTGTTGTCGAAGGGTTGTCGAAAATAAGTGGTCTTTAATTCATTTATTACGCTTTCCCGTGCAGAATCCGGGACGTACCGCACCATATAATTTCGACCGATCCAGCCGCCGAAAAGATTGGCTTTGTAAATCGTATACATATGCCCACTCAATAAATTCTTTTTGGCTTGCAGGAAAGCCAGCTGTTTTTGTATCAGGGAATCTGCTATATGGAAGTTCAACAAGGGATTCCCGATAAAACTTGTTCCCAATGGGGAAAAAGCGTCATGTTCGAACCCCCTGATTTGTTGTAAGACCTTAAATTTTGCCGATCCTCTTCCGCTGTACCGGACCTTTCCCCCATATTCGGTGATAACTATATCATCACCTTTTTCCAGGTAAAACCCCTGAACTTTTTTTCTTATGTATTGATTCGTGCCGGTTAGTTTATCGAGTTTATCGCTAAAAATTATAAAGATTTTGATTGGCGCATTTCTCGCAGGGATAACGAACCGGAAGGCATGGTTTTTAATTTTTGTGTGGTATACTTTCAAGAATTCAGGAAAGTTGGGATCACCATACGCGGTTGCAGTTAGCGTCACAATATCGCCTTCCTTCAAAGACGGGTAATATCCGCTGATAATAGCGCCAGATGCAGCTGCTTTTAATGCGCAAAGTATAATCAAAATGGTAAAGCCGGGTTTTATAATCTTTTGCATGATTTTTTTCTTTTATTTTGTCCAATTCAGTTGGCCGTCAAAGCTGTATTGATTTTGTCGGTGATATCTTTCCCATTATCTATTCTGGGGTCAACGACGTTATTCATCAACTTGCCGTTCTTGTCAATCATGATCAAAGTCGGGCCCCCGTCTACGTTATAATATTTAATAACCGGCTCGCTGTAACTCAGGCCGTTGACGTTGCTGAAAAGATTGGTTGCATATTCAGATGAATATTTTCCGCTTTTAAGGCTTTCCATCCATTCCGCTTTTTTATCCGCAAAGTTGATACTTAAAAATACCACGGGTTTACCCGAAAAATTCTTTTCGATCCTTGCCAGGTAGGGGGCTACCCGAATACAGTTTCCGCAGCCGGTAAACCAGAAATCAACCAGGATAATTTTCCCTTTATATTCATCGAGTGAATGCAGGTTGCCCTGCGGGTCCGGCAAGCTAAAATTGCAGGCGGGCGCGCCGACGATGTGGTTAGCCTTAACTTTCTGCAAAACAGCTATAAAATCAGGGTTATGTACATAAGTCAATGCATCATTGATATTGCCGGAAATATCTTCTGTTGCTTTCCGATTTTTGTACAACAAATCGGTAACCAGGCGCTCGCGTAGAGCGCCCTGGTAATGATTGACTATATATTTATAGCAGTCCTTTACGATAAACGGACGATTATTTACATAGCAGGAATCAAAGGTGTATCGTGAGATCAGGCTCGCGGCATAACTGTCTGCGTATTGAAGCAGGTCCTCCCGGTTAAATTTGTCCGGATTGACCATAGGGAGATGAGGCTGGTAAGAATTTAAATTGTCCAGCACTTTTGTCCGCGATGAATCCCGCCAATTGACAAAATAAGACCCGAAGCCTTTCCCATAGAAAAATGCAAGCGCCCGGGCCTGCAACAATACAAAAACAGGATGGCTCAATTCGCCCTTTACGGAATTAAGATAATGCAATGATTTTTCAGCAAACGCGTCACAATATTCGAAATATGATTTGGTTGAGGAAGGCAGGCCGTCGTTACTCCGGCTTAAGTATGCTTGATTTAAATATTGACTGACCTTAAATTTAGCAGCCCCCATTCCTGAAAACACCAGCCCGCCTGCTGAACTGGTAATGAAAACATTGTCGCCATCTTCAATTAACCCATTGCGAATATTAAGTTTTTGATAAACATTGAAGAACCCTGCGCTTGTACCGGGCGGAAAGCTATTGTCACGAAAATTCATTTCCAGCTGCAGCGGGGTGTTACTTGTCCCGACGGTAAAATGAAAGGAATGATGGACAACCCTGCAGAAATAGCTTGTGGTATCAAAATCGAAAGCGGGTGAGCCGTACTTGCTCACCGTTAAGCGAACAATATCATTGTCTTTCAAATCGGCAATATTGCCGGAGATGTGGGCGAACCCGTTTTTTGCAAAACATTGTATTGAAAACGTTAATGTGAGTATAAAAAGAATTATTTTTTTCATGGTTTTTTCTGTTACCTGTTATTTTGCGGCAGTCCGCTCAATTGAATTTCGTTATCGGGGATCGGTAAGGCATATCTTGGATCATTCGGCGGTAACGTATAGGTATTGCCGTTTATATTCCTTGTCAGCGTCACCGCAAACCGGGGGTCTTTATTCAGCCGCCTGAGATCGGTCCATCTTATACCGGTAAAAACAAGTTCCTTGCGCCTTTCCAACAAAATAATATTTAAAGCGTTATCTGCCGATACGGCTATATACGGCTTGAAAGTGCCGGTTACCCAGCGCGTTTTCAGTAGCGTGTTCAGGTCCGTCATCGCGCTTTGAACGTCTCCCGCCCTGGCTTCGCACTCTGCTTTATTCAAATAAACTTCGTTCGTTGATACACTGCTGGTGATCGTGTTGTGCGTACCAAACTGACTGTTAAATTCAATTTGGCCATTGTTGTTGTAAAAAAAGATAGCCAATCGAAGGTCGTTCGGGTCATTATAAGTTTTATACAGCGTGGAGTCGATATTGGAATGAAATCCGACCATGGCAACTCCGGTCAAAGAACCATGAAGCAATTCCTCCGGCGAAAAATCGGGGTACACGGGAAAGGCATAGCTATTAAGCTGGTTAAAATCCTGTAAGGTATTATAAATAGCCAGGCAATTATTGGCATTCTTTAAGGATTCCGGGTAATTGCCCAGGACAAGATCGATCCGTGACAGCAAGCCATAGGTTGCGGCTTTAGAAGGCGCGGACGCATCGGCGCCCTTATCCGGTAAAAGCGCCAGGGCGGTTTGAAGATCATTCAGGATCTGGTCATAGCATTGCTGAACCGTTGCCCTGGTTGATTTGGCATTTATATCCGAAGTTAAGCGTAGAGGTATGCCTAAATCGGTTTTAGAGGTCATGGGGTCATAGGGCAAAGCAAAGGTTTGCACCAGGTTATAAAAGGCCATTGAGCGGAAAAACAGTGCACTGCCTTTTACCTGGTTATACAAATCCTGCTGGCTTGCGGAATAACTTATTTTTGGCAAATCCTCCAGCACTACATTGGCATAATAAACCTGCACATAAGAATCAGACCAATCGGCATCATTTATGCCCGGGTTAATGTCAAAAATAGCTTTCGCCCATATATAGGCGTTACGGTCATAATAACCATCATTGTTCCAGGTTGAACTTGTGACAAAAAAATCATCGGTTGAGCATTCTCCCAGCGCGGGATAGTCTGAATTCATAACGCCCTGGTTATGCACCAAACCTTGCAGATCTGCCAAAGTAGATGGAACAGCCAGTTCAATATTTGGCTTCTGGTCCAAAAAGCCGTTTTCCTTTTTACACGAGGATAAAAATATACTACCGGCAAAAACGAGGATGATTATTCTTTGAAATATTCTTTTCATAGCTTTATAAATTTGCTTTAATTCCTAATGAAAATGTGCGGGGCAAAGGATAGGCTGCCAACGTTGAATTGGTGCTTAAATCCGGGTCAAGGCCGTCGTGGTTGGCCCGCCAGAGGATGACAACGTTATTGACATAACCATAGATCTGCAAGTGCCTGAAGGGCAGCTTTTTATTGGAAGACCGGTCAAAATCATAACTAATATTGATGTCCTGGAGCCGGATGTGATCACCTTTGTCAACCACTGCCGTAGAATTATCATAGAATGTTTCGCGGTCCGTTGTGTAAGGCGGATACTCTACCGAGGGCACGTTAGTTTTCAGCTCATCTCCCGGCTTTTGCCATCTGGCGTAATAATCCTGGTTTTCGCCAAGCCCGCTGGTCGTATAGGTTGATTTTCTGAAATAATAATTCAGCTTATAGAGGATATTTATGGATAGCGTAAGCGCTTTGTAGCTGAAATTGTTCCGCAAAGAACCAAAGGTCGTTGGCCTGGAAGACCCGTCAAATTTCATATTATTAACTGTCGTATTAGATAATATGTTTGCATAATCTGTACTTAGTTTTCCATTCAGGTAACCTTGCGGATCACCGGTATCATGGGTTAAACCACCGAAATTATAACTGTATAGCCCATAAATAGGTTTACCCGTAAGCGGGACTATACTGCTTGCACTACTAAAGAATATATAATGTGATGAAGTGGCAGTGACGTCATATTTAGCGACAATATCCGCCACATGACTCAGAATGAAATTTGTTGACCATCGAAAACTCTTGCCACTAATGTTCCTGGAGTTGATGGTAATATCAATGCCGTTGCCCCTGGTATCCGCAGTGTTACCGAAGAAGGTGGTATAGCCCGTGGTGGGGGCCAGCGGTGAATTTCCGAAAAGATCAATTCCTTTTTTATAATAAACTTCCAATGACCCGGATAACACCTGGTTTTTGGCAGCATAGTCTAATCCAAAATTGATCATCCGGTCCCGCTCCCACCTTAATTCAGGATTGCCGGGATTGGCGATGACATTATAAGCGTCGCCGGTAATATAATTGTTGCTTTGCTGCCGGATGGTAGTAACGGCGGTCGCCGTATTGTTAAGATTACCATTATAACCGTAAGTGGCCCTCAATTTTAAATAGGGCAACCAATTGAAATGATAAAAATCTTCTTTATTGATTTCCCATCCTGCGCCAAAAGAATAAAGCGGCACAGATTTTTGATTGGTTGTTACCCCGAATAAATTTGATTTATCAATCCTCCCGCTTAACGAAGCGGTATACCGGCCCTGGTAAGTGTAGGCGGCATTACTGAAATAGGATAAAAAATTAGCTGTTGTGCCCCCGAAGCCAAGCGAGTTAGGGATTTTACCGGATCCTCTCGGTAATTGGCCAAAGTTCGTCGTATAATCAATTTCTGACTCGCTGGCCCCCGTACTTTTATCATAACCATAGGCCGTAAACTGATCCACACTGGTCGAAGTGGAGCTGATTTCGCTCCCGATAATCGCCGTAACCTGGTGCCTAGCGTCCCAGGTATGGTCAAAGCCCAATTGGGCCCGCCCATCCTGCGCGGTGTAGGCTTGATCGGCTTGATTTAAAATCCCGCCAATGGGAACGTTATTGGTTACGGTGCCATCGGGGTTAAGCGTGGTAAATTCATTGATCAGGTTGCGGGCATAATAAGTATTGGTATTATAATAAGACGATTGATCGGTGCTGGAGTGGTCGTACTGGTATTTGAGGTCGATCCGGAAGTCTTGCAGCAATTTATAGCCCGCGCCGAAGTCAAAGCGGTTGTCCAATACATTGATTTCATCGTCCAGGCTCTTTAGTTCATCCAGGGGCCGGTAATTCCAATCCAGTAATTTCCCGTGTCCTATGGTATCCGTATAGCTGATGGCGTTGTCTTTGGCTATCGCTGCAGCAGAACCATTAGGATTCTTGAGCGTTGCATAGGGATAAATGGGGTTATAGTTATATGCCAAATCGCCATATTCTGTCAACGGACTGCTGTTCTTCGTATGGTTTTCGATATAGTTCTCACCCAGGGAAATTTCCAGGTTTTTTACTGGATAGAAGTTAATCCGGGTGTTTAAAGTATAGCGACTATTGCCATTGCCGTCATAAAAACTGTTGTCCTTGTCATCGCCCAGGGAGACAAAATAGTCCGATTTATCACCGCCGCCCCGCAGGTTGAGGTTATATTGCTGGTTCAATGACTGGCGGTAGAGATAATTCGTTTCATCCTTTCGGATGTCGTTTTTACCTAAAGCGTTTAACTGGCTGGCCAGATCAGCCGCACTTATCGTACCTGCCCTTTGCCCGGCCATCAGCGCAACCGCAGGCGACACGGGGGTATACCCGGTTTGCAGATCGGAGTCATAATAGCCCTTGTTAAACAGGGTTTGTTCGATGGCAATATAATCCGGCGATGAGATATAGTTTTTACTGTAAAACAAGTCAGGTTTATTTCCCAGGGTGGCATTCGCATTGAATTCAATGGCCAGGGCCTGGTTTCGCCTGCCCTTTTTTGTGGTTAAAACGATCACACCGTTGCCCGATCTTACCCCCCATATGGAAGCCGCAGAGGCGTCCTTTAAAATGCTGATGGACTCGATGTCATTGGGGTTGATGTTGTTCATATCGCCATCATATGGAAAACCATCGATTACGATCAAAGGCTGGCTATTGGCAAATAAAGTGTTTTGACCACGAATACTTATATCGACCTGTCCGGCAGTACCGTTAATCGTGTTCCGGTTAAACAATAAGTCGGGAACTACGCCTTCCAGCCGGCTTAAAATATCCGTGCTGACCCTGCGATTGAGCAATTGATTATCCACCTGGGCAAAGGAACCATTGGCACGTTCCAAGGGTAAGGTTTGGTAACCTGTGCTTATCAGTACTTCATTTAAGCCCTTAACACCGGGGCGAAGGGCTATGGTCAAATAGGGTGTGCCACTGTTTACCTTTTGCTCAAAGGGGATATAACCAATGTAAGAAATTGTTAAAATATCCCCCAATTGGGCGTCAATGGTGAACTCACCATTTTCGCCGGTGATCGTGGCTTTGGTTGTGCCTTTGATGGCAATGGTTGCACCAATCAACGGTGTGCCGGCGGTATCGGTTACTTTGCCGGAGATAGTCACAGGCGCCTGTGGTTTATCCTGCCTTAGTGCTGCTTTTGGTTTTATCAATATTGTTTTTTGCTGTATCTCATAATCGAAGGGCTGACCATCCAAACATCGCTTCATTACCTCATCAATGGAAGCATCTTTAATATTTATAGTTACCGGTTTTGCATTTTGCAATAGCTCCGTATTATAGAGAAAGAAATACCCGGATTGTCTTTTGATTTGTTTAAGCACCTTATCTAAAGGCGCGTTTTTTTCGGATAAGCTTATTTTTTGAGAAAAAGCAGCAGCGCTCACCTGCAAAAAGGCCACAGTTATAATGATAGCGGTTAACTTCATGGTCAAAATTATTTTCTCTTTAAGGTTGTAAGCTGGTTCACCCGCCGGTTTAACTGGCGGATGTGTTCTTTTGCCAAGAACTTGAAAATTCATACATTTGTTGGGTTAAGTGTTTAATAGCATACGTTAATTAACTTTTAGTCGGGTTGATTGCCTTGCGGAGCATTTAATTTAACCGGCAGTGTACCACCACTTCCGGTTTTTTTTGCCCCTCCTGTCCCTTTCCAAAGGGTAGCAGGATTTTTTATTCGTAAAATTTATCCATTCCGTATTGTTTAAGGGTGATCGGTCATTTAATATTCAGGTTATTTTAAAACTCTTAACGTTTTTCCGTCAATTTCAAACTTGATCTTTCCGGTAAGTTCCAGCATGTTTAAAACCGCTGACAGGTTTACATTTCGCGAAATCTCACCGCTAAAATGTGTTTTGGGGATGCGTTGATAATCAACGTCAACCTCATACCAGCGCTCTAATTGCCGCATCACACTTTGCAGGTCGTCATTATCAAACTGGAATTCATTGTTTTTCCAGGCAACTACCCCACCGGGATCAACATCATTGATGACATTGATTTTTTTCGTGCCACTTATTATTGCCTGTTCCCCCGGGACAAGCGTCCGTACATCGTTATTGGAGGTTACTTTAACCGATCCTTCCAATAAGGTGGCCTTGACAGCGCTTTCGTTGCCGTAGCCCATGACATTAAAGTGGGTCCCCAGGTCCTGTATAACTGCTGCGCCAACCTGAACTTTGAATGGTTTAGCCTTATTAACAGCAACTTCGAAATAAGCCTCACCCTGCAATTCAACTTTGCGCTCCGGCCCGCTGAATGCAGCCGGGAAACGTAAAGAGGATTGCGCGTTTAACCAAACTTTGCTACCGTCAGGCAAAATCAACGAAAGACGGGCCCCTTTGGGAACCGTAATATTATTGTACATTATTTCAGGTCCGCTGCTGGCTGTTCCGCTGTTAGCGACTGCGTACACCAATTGACCGTTTGTTTTTTTGATCGCCGTGATACCCTGGTTTGCTAAAACACCGTTTTTGGTACTGTCCAGTACAATTTGTTTGCCGTTGGCCAATGTTAATATGACTTTATTTTTGGCCGGGGCCACATCATTTTTATAGCGCCCGTTTTTAATTCTGGCAACCAACAAAGTTTTTTGGGGTTGATGAAAATAAATATAGCCACCGATAGCAACAAACAGTATTGCAACGGCAGCGGCAACGGATCGCCAGTACAAGGGGATGATCCTGCTGCGGGGTTCTTCGATACCGGCAGCCGCTTTAATTTTAGTAAAGATGCGGTTACGGTGTGTTTCCTGGTCCTTAACAAAGCTTTCAGGAATATTTAAAGGCTTGTCCTGACCGGAATTGTACCAGTTTGCAAATTCCTGTTCCTCTTCGGACGTAATGGTTTTGTCAAGCCATTTAGCAGCCAGTTCCTGATAGCGTTGTTCGTTCTGATCGGGTTCCATTCAGCGGTCGTTTGAAAGTATGTCCGCCGGACAGGGGCAATCCCTTAGTGAAGATGAAAATAAATTATAAAAGAAAAGCAAAAAAGCTGTGGAGGCCGGTGCGCAACGTTTTCAGCGCTTTTCCGATATGCGCTTCCACCGTTTTTTCCGATATGCCTAATTCATCGGCAATTTCTTTTTGAGAATATCCTGAATCGCGGCTCAATTGATAAACCAGCCTGCACTTTTCAGGTAAGTCAGCAACGAGTTTGTTAAGCCGCTCCTTCAGCTCCTCAAATTGCAGCCATTCCTGGGTGGAGTCATCCAGCAGGCTGAAGCTTTGTTTGCGATGCTCAGCATATTTCTGCTGACTGGCCCGTTTATCAAGCACTTTGATCACCCGGTATTTTACAGAAACGGCCAGGTAAGCGCCCAGCGTCCCGGTGACCTGTAATTCTTCCCTCCGCTTCCAAAGGGCGACAAAAATATCCTGGACAATTTCTTCGGCTTCGTCTAAATCGCCGATTTTATTTCCTGCAACCGCAAATAATTTTTCCCAGTAGCGGTTATAAATTTCAGTGAACGCAGCCTGACCGCTATCCCGGAGAAGGGCAAGCAATTCGTTATCCGAAAGCATGTTGACTGCTACCACTGAATTATTTCCTTTTTACAAATTTATGGAAAAGTAGTTTGCAAAGGAAACAATTGATTTTAAAGAATTTGTTAAATCAGGTGTCCAATCCTGTAATTTTTATTTTTTATGTCCTGATTTTGGTTTAAATAGTAAACCGTCAAATGGTCATTCTTTAAAACACCAGTTCATTATGTGGAAAATTGGTCGTACCATTGAAATTCATGTGTTCCATGAAATGGGCCAGGCCGCGCTGGTCCTCATCTTCCAATATGGAACCTACTTTATTGACCATATACATGACTACTCTATTTTTAGGTTCTTCATTATGCCGTATATAGTAGGTAAAGCCATTAGGTAATAAACCTGTATGCACTGCGCTATCTAATGGTAACAAAGCGGTGTTTACCTGTGCAGAGGCATTAAAGGCTGACAATAAAGCCAACGAGCATAGAATTGTATTTAGGGGTTTAAACATTTTGGGTTTATTTTGAATTATTTTAGGCAAAAGCATAGCGTGTCTTATTAAAAAAAGACCGATGACTTTTTGAAAAGCTAGCTTAGTTAATTGAAATGCTATAGTCTAAATCTTCTGTTGATAGTCACTTTGGGTTATTAAAAAATATAAAATTTAAAGTGTCTTTTGACACCAATCCTTTTGGTTAACCTTTAGCTTTAGCCGAAATATAGCCAATTTTTCAGAATATGATACTATAGCTGATGACAGGTACCTGTTGACAATTCGGGTGTTTCTGTATAAAACTCTATCGTCCGTTTAAGCTAAAATCCGTATTAATAAGCAGGAAGTTGTTTGTCAACGAACAGAATTCGAATTGAAATATTCTACTTCCTAATTTCAAAAAAGAATTAGGGAATTTATAATTTGAGTTGTCATTTTATCTGATCATTTATGATTTTAATTAAATCTTTGCCATTATCGAACCTTGGATCTTCAGCAGGACGTATTGTATAACCGTTTTTATCAATGAGTACTAAAGTAGGATTGCCTGTGATATTAAATTCTTTAAGCACAGGATGATTCCAGCCAAGCCCTTCTGTAAATAGATTTACGGTGTAGGGTGATGTATAAATCCCTGAATTTACCCCTGCAATCCATTTGCTTTTATTTTTGTCGTCATTGATGCTTAAAAAAACTACGGATTTTCCAACAAATTGCGATTCGATTTTTTTAAGAAAAGGGGACAATCCCGCACATCCTGGACAGCCATTATACCAAAAATCCAAAACAACCATTTTTCCTTTATAGTCAGACAAATGATGTGTCGATCCGGAAGCGTCCGAAAGACTAAAATCATATGCTATACTTGACTTGAATTGTAACCTACTTACAGCTTGCAGTAGATTAACCAATGTAGTGTCGTTGATTGTATTAATAGCATCGGTGATACAAACGGACATATCTTCGTTGACTTTTCTTCTGTTTTCATAAAGTAATAGGGTTAACAAGTTATCCCTTAGTGAGCCTGAGTAATGAGATTTAAAGTCATTGTATGTTTTGAATGCTGAAAAAGTCTTCTTTAACTTTAGACAGGAATCAAGTTGATATTGCTTTATTATCCCCTCACTATAGGACATGGAGTTAGGAAGTACATCTGCAGAATCGGACTTCGAAAAATATTGGTTAAAAGACGGTTCTTTATAATTCGATAAATATGGGAATACATTATTTTTATATGCCCGATTATTGGCTGCGGTAAAACATTTTTGCCAGCGTGACCGACCGATCGCATCAGCGAGCAGCAACTTATATGCTGCGGCCCCTAATAACTTTCTATTAGCAAAAAGTAAATTTAACCGCAAAAAAAGCAATGAGTCATCATGCTTAAATGTATTTGAGATAGACGAAAGGCTATCAATTGAACCATCTCCAAGTAATTTACGTAATGATGAATTGTCTATCTTGATCAAACTATCTTCAATCTTCCACCTACCTCCCCCAATACCTGAAAACACTTGAACACCATCTTTAACCGAATAGTCGATTACATCACCTCTTTCGATAAGAAAACTATATATATCGTTTAAGCCTCTCAAATTAGAACCCTTATTTACAAATTTTAGTGATATATATATTGGCGATTTATCTATTTTAATTTTATAAAAAAACTTACCATTAAATGTTTTTTGAACACTGATAGAATTCATATCAAAAGGTGCATGACGGAATATTGTTAATATTACACTGTCCGCGTTATTGGAAAAGTCTAAACTACCCTTAATTGTAGCTGAATTGGTTTGAGCAATCGAATGAAAGCTCAATATAACTAGAATTATTATAAAATATATTTTCATTTTCGAAACTATCTAACATTTTGTGGAATACCGGTTAATTGAATCTCCTGATCGGGAATGGGCAGCGCGTATTTTGGATCATTAGGAGGGAGAGTGTAGGTAACGCCATTAATTACGTGAGTGACCGTGATCTGAAATCCTGCTTCTTTATTCAATCTTCTCAAATCAGTCCACCGTAATCCACGTAAGAAGAGTTCTTTTTCTCTTTCTAAAAGGATTCTTTTTAATAAACTATTTTGGTCTGTTAGTGTAAGAGGAACATATGTACCAGTCACGTAACGATTCTGTAAAAGTTTATTTAAATCACTTAGCGCACTCGTTAGATTTCCGGATCTGGCATTGCATTCAGCACGGATTAAGTAAATTTCATCAGTGGCCAATCCGCTGTATAATGCATTATGTATATCGTAAGTCCCGCGGAATCTTAATCCAGGCGATTGCGTGCGAAAAAAAATTGTTTTTCTAAGGTCATTCGCGTCGTAGGAGTTATAAAGTGTACTATCCATTTGAATATGGCTTTGCATAGAATAGCCTTGTGAACATGTATGAAAAATATCTTCAGCTATAGGTGTTGTATAACTAATAGAGTTTTTTTGTGGAGTAACTGTATTGTAGTCTACGAGGATACTATCTTGGGTTAAACAATTATTGGCATAGGTATAGGCCATATTATAATTTCTCATAGCTAAATATATCCTTGCCAAAAGCGCATTACAAGAAATCTTACATGGTCTGGTAACCGATGTGAGATTAGCAGGCAAAATTCCCAACGCGATAGTTGCATCACTAAATATTTGGTTATAAGTATCTTGAACGCTGCCTCTACTATATCGTTTGTTTATGTCTGAACTGGTAACCAGTGGGATACCAAGATCAGTCGATGATGTAGCTGCATCATAGGGAAGAGTAAAAGCCTGAACTATCGAATAAAATGCAAAAGCTCGAAAAAATAAAGCTTCACCTTTAACGGTATTAAATTCAGTTGCCTGTGCGGGATTTGGACTTAGTTTAGCTAATCCATCTAACACTATATTACAATAATATATTTGTTCGTAAGGTTGGGCCCAGTCATTGTATTCTGTCGTGCCCTGATATATATCCTTTGCGAAAATATAAGTATTGTGGTCTCCAGGGTCAACCGTAGAATTAAATGTTGCATTTGTTACATAAATGTCATCGCAAGAATAGTTAATAAGTCCTGGACTGGAAGTTGCATTAAATAAACCTTCATTATTTAGTAATAATTCAAAATCAGAAAGTGTTGTAGGTACAGCTAAGGACGCGTTTGGCTTTTTGTCCAAAAAAGAATTTTGTTTATTGCAACTAAAAATTGCGAGCGCAAAAAAAGTTAAAAAAACAAACCGGCTAAAATATATATGATTTTTCATGATTATTTAAATTGAGTTTTGATGCCAAAAGAGATGGTTCTTGGTATGGGTAAACTTGTCGAGAACAAATCAGGATCTAATCCTTCTTTGTTAGCTCTCCAGAGGATTCCGATATTGTTTACATAACAATAAATCTGGAACCGTTTAAATGGAGAAGCGCTTAATACGTTTTTATTAAAGTCATAAGAAAGCGTTATATCTTGGAGCCTTAGAAAATCACCATTTGCAACAAGGGTTGAAGAATTTGCATAAAAACTATCTCTGGCCGGATCAAGCGGGAACGATGGTGCGGATGGCACATTGGTAATTAATTCGTCGCCTGGCTTTTGCCAGCGCTTGGTATAATCACTATTGGCTATACCGTCTACATATAAGCCTGTATAGGAAATTGAATTCCGCCTGAAGACATAATCAAGTTTATAAATCAAATTTGCAGATAAAGAAATATTTTGATAAGAAAAAGTATTTCTTATTGATCCAAAATATTGAGGCCTCGACGAACCATTATATTTGAGATCGTTAAGCGGAGTATTAGCTTCTATCGATGCATAATCTTCACTTATGTTACCGTTTAAGTAACCCCTCGGATCGCCGGTTGCTGGATCTAAACCTGCCCATTTGTAACTATAAATTGCAAATAGGGATCGGTTTACGATAGGTAAAATTTCTCCAATATTGCCATTGCCGTACGTCAATGCGTCTTGCGTGGTTTCTGATAAATTGTATTTAGTTACCTTATCAGTTGCATAGCTTAATAAAAAGTTAGTTGTCCAGACAAAGTTTCCTCTTTTGATATTTATTGAGTTAATTGTTAAATCCAATCCGTTCCCTGCTGTATTAGCAGTATTACCGCGGAAAGTAGAGAACCCAGTGGAAAGCGGTAAAGGAGAATCACCTATTAAATCAGTCCCTTTTTTTATATAATACTCTATACTACCGGAAATTATATTTCTTTTTGAAGAAAAATCTAACGCCATATTCAGCATGGAAATTTTCTCCCATCGCAAGTCTGGATTTCCGGGATTAACAACTTGTTCGTATTGCGAACTTGACAAGTAATAGTTTGCTTGTTGTTGTGTTGTGGTTACTGCAGTTACATTTTTATCAACATTGCCGTTATAGCCATATGTAAGCCTAAGTTTTGCAAAAGGAAGCCAATCCAAATGATAGAAGGATTCATCACTAAGCTTCCAACTCGCACCCGCTGAATACAATGGTACCGACTTCTGATTAGTATTAACTCCAAATAAATTAGATTTATCAATTCTTCCACTAAGTGAAAAAACATACCTCTGCTTATATGTATATGCCCCATTCCCAAAGTATGAAATATACCTGTCTGATAAACTTTGAAAATTTGTAACTGAAGGAATTAGAGCAGAATTTCCTTCGGGATTAGTTGAATAATAATCTGCAAAATCAACAGGAGTAAAGGCACCCGTACTCTTGTCAAATCCGTAAACAGTATTACCGTTACTTGAAGTAGTAAGATCACTTATTTCGGCACCAGCAATTGCATTAATTTCGTTTTCTCCCCAGCCTTTGTTATAGTTTGCTTGTGCCCGCAATCTCTGAGAGGTAATATATTGATATAGCTGGTCTTCAGTCCCGCCTATAGGTACAGGATAAGTGAGTGTTCCATCCGAACCTATCTGAGTGAACTCATTGATAAGATTCCTGGCACCATAAGTTGCTAAACTGTTATAATCTTCATTTAGCGAATTACTTTTCTCATACTGGTATTTGACATCTAAACTAAAACCTTTGAATGCCTTATATTTAATTCCAAAATTAAATCTATTATCAGCGTTATTGGTAGTATTATCCGCATTATGTAGTTCATCTAATGGTCGATATTCCCAGTCCAACAAACCATTTTGGACAGCTGTACTTGTGTAGCTTAACGCATAATTTTCCGCAATCGGTAATGCTTTTCCATTTGCATCTGCAAATTGAGCATAGGGATAAAGATTTGTTAAAAATCCAGACCCATGTAGCAAGTTGCTTATCGGGCTATTGTTTGTGGCCAAAGTCTCAACAAAATTAACACCGACCGAAAAATCCAATTTGTTGGTAGGGCTAAAATTATAAATGCTGCTTAAAGTATACCTTCGGCTAGTATTTCCAACTTCATTTGTCAAATTGTTATCATAACCTCCCGAAATATAATAATCGGAATTTACACCTCCACCCCGTAAGTTTAGATTGTATTGCTGATCTACAGATTTTTGATAGAAATATTGCCCCAATTGATTTCGGTAATCGATAGCCCGAAGAGGATTAATTTCTGCATCTTTCTGACTTTGAGATAAATTCGATCCAAGTATAGCAACGGCCGGTGTAATTAGGG
>Ga0207033_1033_pt1 | contig 34603 bp, 30 predicted proteins | sample Alteio_BWMinCont_35_FD_153262 | JGI IMG/M metagenome (GOLD analysis project Ga0207033, IMG submission 153262) | Enriched cells from forest soil in Barre Woods Harvard Forest LTER site, Petersham, Massachusetts, United States -... | ecosystem: Environmental > Terrestrial > Soil > Temperate forest >... | reverse complement strand
ATGAGTGATAGGTTAAAAGTTCTGTCCGGACTTGATCCGTCTTTATATACAGCTGAAAATGGGGTCGAATATTCATTGTCGCGGATATATCCAGACCACCTCGCAGCAATGTTGGAACTCAATCAGGTATTTATTAGTTATTGTATAGAAAATAATGTACGTGATTTTAAAACAGTTTCATTATGTTCAAATTACCTGTATAAAAATGGTAATGATCAATATGAACAGATTTTGCACCGTGCTGTTATTTTAGAAGTGGATGAGAACCATCAACCTTCGCTCGCTTTAAGCTTTATCCATTATGTAGGCCATATAAAAAAGCACGATTCTGCCGGCGGCGTTATATGTACGCCCAATGGTATTAATATTTTTGATTATAACACGGATAAAAAATCTTTCGAACTGCCAAAAACGATTTCAGACCAGGAAAAGAAAATATTACAGCTGCTTGCCCAGGGCTTGGATACCAAAGCTATAGCCAAAAATCTCTCCATCAGCCCGCATACAGTTAATACCCATCGCAGAAACCTTATTAAAAAAACAAGTTGTGTTGATACCACCGGTGTGGTAGATTTTGCAAAGCTGATTGGTTTAATATGAAAGTTTAAAAAAATCAAACATTCTTCCGGTTTTAATTTTTATTCCCCATGTTTTTATATTTCAGGCATTCCAGCCTATTTAAACTCGTCCAATAATGGTATCACGTAATAATACGTATGCCATTGCGTAAAAACCCTCAATTTGCCCATATACTTAATTTGAGTATTGATGTTGCTGATTAACAGCAATATATTTACAGAAAGCTTAAACCAATATCACCATGGTAAAACACACTTACTTTTTGGTTTTATTAATAATGGCCGTGCATTCCGCAAATGCCCAAAGTTCCATTTTGGATGCAGGCTTCCGCCTGCAGCAAACAGTGAACCTGTACAACGAAAACGGCATAGCCCTAAGTTATTCAAATAAAAATCTGTTGCCCGACAGGTTATATTTTGGTTTCAGTTATGCCACTAGCCGCCTGGGGACGGCATTTAGTTCAAATGCAATAAAGCAAGACAACTTCTTGCTTTCTGCCGCCTGGTATTTCAGGCAGTACCATGTGATCCGGCCTTTTGTAAGGTTAAACACCGGTTACTTTTCGGCCGATTACGGTGAAGCCATATTTAATGTGCTGCCGCGAAGTTCAGCGTTGTTGTCATCAGATTTTGGCTTGTGCTTTCAAACAGGCTTGCCGTTAAAAATCTCAACATCATTAGGTTATAATTTTATTACCGGCAACGGCTTAAGCGGGCCAGGCACTTTATTCCCTGTTTTTTACCAGCTTACTTTATCGTGGAACATATTTGATCATACCAAACTTAGTCACCATCGGGCGTTGCCCCAAAAACTAAAATTATAAGTCAAAAAAAAGCGACAATTAACAAAATTGACTATGAAAAAAATATTATTTGCTGCCATGATGATGCTTGCGCTTGCAGGCTGCAAAAAAACGCCTGTTATCCCTGCAGCAGATCTGGGCGGAGGCGTAATTATGGATCCCTCGCTCACTGATCCTTCAGCATACCGGATATCGGTATCGCAGCCTAATCCTACCCCGGCACAGGCGCAAATTCCTGTCATTATTTGTTGCCATGGCTATACGGCGTCCACTTTTGAATGGGACGAATTCAGGACCTGGTCAAACGGAACAAGCAAGTATTATATAGACCAGGTATTACTTGCGGGGCATGGCACTACCTACGATGCGTTTAAAAAATCTACCTGGCACGACTGGGAATCATCCATTATGGACGAATACAACCTGCTGGTTAAAGAAGGTTATCAAAACATAAGTTTTGCTGGCTCTTCAACCAGCTGCACCTTATTGCTCGATATGATAAGCTCCGGTTTTTTTAAAGTAAGCGCATTTAACTTTAGCACCAGCACATATAATAAAATTCACATATTCCTGGTCGACCCGATAGTTATCCCATCGGATAAAAACCTGTCGCTGATTGGCGCTTTAGGGCCTGTTCTTGGTTATGTGACTTCAAATAATGCGCCGGGCGAAGAGCAATACTACTACCACTACCGGCCTGAGGAAACCCTTCAGCAGTTACAGGATGTATTAAACCAGGTTAGGGATGAGTTGCAAAACGGGATTCAGTTGCCCGACTATATTTACCTGAAAGTATATAAGTCAATAAGAGATCCAACAGCCGACCCGGTTAGCGCTGTGCTGATCTACAATGGCATCAAGACAAGTATCGGCAGAAATATTGACCTCGACTTTGTAAACTCAGATATACACGTTTTTACCCGTTTAAACCTGGTTCCAAATGTTACCGCCCTTGACCGGCAAAATCAAATTTATGCTTTTACGGATATTACAACACGGATTTTTCAATAAAACTTTAAAGAATTATAAAAATGAAAAATACATTAATGTTAACCCTATTTCTGCTATGTTTTGTTTCAGTCAAACTCACTGCACAAAGTATTAACCGCGATTCATTAAAACGGATAGCTTTCAGCCGCGACTCCATTATTAAGGATTCGTTGGCAGATGTTGCCCGGATAATTACCATGGCAAAAACAGATGGGAGACGGCTGCACCTTAGCACGACTCAAAGGGAGAAATTTACCGCCGACAAGAAAAACCCTGGTTCTGATTTATTTAAACCGGCATTAGGCACAGTATCAGACCCCCTCATGCTGAATGACTCTGTTTATGCAAAAGCGTTCCGGACAGCTGCTTATAAAAAAGCGTTTGCGTACCGCAAGCGTACAGCGGGGCACTATATTTTGGTTGGTGGAATTGTGGCCGCTTCTGCCGTCGCAGCTGTTTTAATTGTAGCTGTCATTGTATTTGTTGCCCACCCAGGGATTTAAAGCGATTTATTTAGCCTTTATATTGTCAACCCACGCTTAATTAACCATTTTAAATAAATACAAAGTCAAAAGAAAAAATGAAAAAGATATTTTCAATCATCATTGCATTAACAGTTTTTGCAGTTATCACACAATCATGTGCTACATCGAACAACCTGAATAAATTTATGGGTACCTGGAAAAGAATAAACAATCCCGAGAAGAAGGATACTGGAATGATAAAAAAAGAAAATAGAGCTATTGTCGGCACTTTAGGCAAGGATACCTGCATCGGAATATACGATAAGAAAAGAGATGTAGTGAAATTTTATGTTATGGGGCAGGCCGGTGTAGTTACTTATGATGAAAAAACCGGCCATATTTTATTGAATAAAGGCGAGGACGGCGAATTTGAAAGAATTAAATAATTAAACTATATCCGATATTTTTATGAAAAATTTATTTTTGATTACAGCGATGTGCATATTCAATGCTGCACTTTACGCGCAAACAACTCCTCAAAAACTTACTAAATTACAATCCTGGCAATTGCTGGATTATAAGCAAGATTCAGTTTATGGGGCCTCGGTGAACCGGGCCTACAAGGAATTATTGAAAGGTAAAAAAAGCCATACCGTAATTGTAGCCGTTATTGATGAAGGCGTTGATATTACACATGAAGACCTGCAGGGCCATATTTGGACTAACCCAAAAAAAAATCCCGGTAGCAGTATTAATAACGATGGCTATGCAGATGACGTTCATGGCTGGAATTTTTTGGGCGGCAAGGATGGAAAAATGATGTATGTAGCGAGCAGCGAGGCGGACAGGGAATATGTGCGCCTGCTGCCTAAGTTTAGCAAGGTAATAGATTCAGCCAGTGAAATCAATAATAAGGATTATCAATATTTTTTGAGGGTAAAACAGAAACATTTGCAAGACTCGGTGCAGAGAAGTGCGATCGTTAACGGCCAAATTATTAAAAGGATGCAAAGACTTGTTGATGCTGATAGTGTTATGCAAAAATTAGTCAAAAAACATCATATCTATTTTGACGACGTTAATTCTTTTCAACCTGCAGACAGCCTCGGTGATACAACCAAAAAATACTTTTTAAGACTTTACAAGCTTTATCCTGACGCCAAAAAAATTGCAATGGACAGCATTGTTATAGGAAATCAACCCTACGTGAATGACCTTAAAGAAAAACAGCTTTTGTATGCAAAATTAGCTAAAGACCCTTTTGAGTCAAGAAAAGAAATAGTCGGCGATGACCCCTTTAATATAAATGATAAAAATTACGGCAACAATGTAGTTGGTGATAAATACGCCGACCACGGCACACATTGTTCAGGAATCATAGCAGCCGTGCGCAATAATGGAATTGGAATAGATGGTGTTGCAGATGATGTAATGATCATGCCGCTTAGGGCTGTGAATACCGGAGCGCCGGGTGATGAATGCGATAAGGATATTGCACTATCCATACGATATGCGGTGGATCATGGTGCTAAAATAATCAGCATGAGTTTTGGGAAAAACTTTTCACCCCAAAAACAATGGGTGGATGAAGCTATTAAATATGCTGAAAAAAAAGGGGTTTTACTGGTACATGCAGCTATGAATGACAATGCCAATGCTGATTCAACTGAGTGTTACCCCAATCCGTATTTTCTTAATTCATCCGGTGTCGCAAAGAATTTTATAAACGTAGGCGCAATAAGCATCGATACAGGGCTCGCGCTTCCGGCAAATTTTTCAAATTATGGGCAAAAAAAAGTCGATCTGTTTGCTCCTGGGGTTGATATTTATTCATCTATCCCCGGGAATCAATACGCATCATTCTCAGGGACCAGTATGGCCACGCCCGTAGTTGCTGGTGTTGCGGCATTAATTTTAGAATATTACCCAAAACTCAACGCGAAACAGGTAAAGGAGATCATCATGAAATCTGTTACCCCCTTAAAAGGCAAAATGGTTTTTAAACCCGGCACGAAAGAAAAAGTAGACTTTGGAACGCTTTGCGTAAGCGGTGGTGTTGTAAATGCTTACCAGGCACTGCAACTGGCTGAACACTACTAATATCCTTCAACCACAAAATGGCTTAACCTTGAACACCCCGAAAAGAACCGGTTTCAGGAGAATACGATTTTACAGGCGGCATTAATAATAATGCCGCTGTGAACCTGGGCTTCTTTTTTTGAGGCGGTAGGGGAAAATAATTTTTTTTAAACACTTAAACTAAATGAAAGCTATTAAACCTGCAACACTAAATCAAAAAAAATGAAAAAACTCTTTTTAAGCATAATCGCTTTAACAGTTTCGGCCGTTGTGATCACCCTGGTTTGTGTTAATTCATCATCCAATTTAAATAAATTTATGGGTGAATGGAAAAGAACGGACAAGGCTGATAATAACCTGGTAATAAAGAAACAAGATGATGCTATTCTTATATTTTCGGGCAAACATATAGTTGCTGCAGAATACGATAAGAACAAAAATATTTTGAAAGCCTATTTATCTTCCAACAGCGTTATTATTTATATTGAAAAAACCGACCATATTTTGATTAATACCGGCCTGAACGGTGAATATGAAAGAGTAAAATAATTTCGGCCCAGATAGGAACAGGGTGATTTGAATCCCCATAATCTAATTAATAAGTATTTAATAATCAATAAGTAATGGCTATCTTGTAAATAATTTCATATTTAACCTGGACCTCACAATGAGCAACCGGCTGAAAATTCCTGCACTATTTATCGTTATACCGGTTGCTATCGGGATGACCATGGCTTCCTGCAATAATAAATCAAGCACCGATGCGCCGCCCCCGCCAACGGAGTTTGCACAGCCGGTAATACAGCCATTAAAATTCAGCAAACCCAAAAAAATATATTGGGATGCCATTAAAGCGGTAAAAGTAAACCCTGTGGTTACAAAATTAAACTGGGATAAACTTCCTGAACAACCTTATGATACCACAGGCTTTAAACCTTTTAAATACCCGGTTGAGGAAGCCAAATTTGATTATAATTCCCTGCCCGAAAAGGATTTGGATATTGATAAGCTGCCGTCGCATCCGCTGAAATTTAAAACTTATATTTTGCCGCCGCCAAAGGTGATCAAAGGGGCTAAACTTGAATTAAACCACGGGAATTTATTCGTATTAGGATTCGGGGAAGCCAGTGGAGGCAAGGGTATACCAATAGCACATCTGTTTACTGATCGCGATGGCTTTTTATGGATAGCCACCTGGCAGGGACTTTACCGTTACGACGGAGAATATCTTTTATCGTATGCGGCAGGAATAACTGAAACTACCTTCGTTTGGGACATGTTGCAGGATGTCCAGGGAAATATTTGGTTAAGTATTTATAATCAAGGGATAGAGATACTGGACCCAAAACACGGTACATTGAGAAAATCTGGCACCGGGCAAGGTCTTGGAGGTACTGGCATTTCCCGTTTATTGGAGGACGACCAGCAAAGAGTATGGGTTACTACAGCCGAGGGTGTAAAAATTTTTAATCCGAAAACACAAACCGTTAAATTGCTGGACAAGGACCATGGGCTTTTTAAAGACCAATGCACTTGGATCACAACTGATAAAAATGATAAAATATGGATCAGCGCATGGGAGGGTGGGATAAATATAATTGATCTTAAAAATAAAAAAATTAAATACCTTGACAAAACCAATGGCTTAAAAACGGATGCCAAAGGCGCCATCATTTGTGACCGGGTTGGCCGTGTATGCATAGGACTGAATGGCGGATTGATCAATATGCTGAACCTTCAAAAAAAAACAATTCAAACAATCAGCGAAGCGAAATCCACAGCCTGGGATTGGCCGAAAAATTTATTACTGGATAATAAAGGCCGGGTCTGGGTCGGCACATCCACCAATGGGCTGGAAATAATAGACACCGAAAAACGCTTAACAAAGAACCTGAAAAAAAGTAACATTTTAATTTCTGAAAATATTCTGGACACTAAACAGGATAATCAAGGCCAGGTATGGATAGCAACGGGCGCAGGGTTAAATATGATTAGCGATAACAGGGATGTAATTGAACATATAGGTACCGATAGTATAAATAACTTAATGGAAGACCATCAAGGCCTGATTTGGCAATCTACTTTGAATGGCGTGGATATCCTGCACCGTAAAAATGGGACAAGCCGGCATTTAGGCGTTCGGGAGGGCCTCGCAAATGATGATGCGCACATTATTAAAGAAATAGATGGAAGCTTTTTTATTTCAACCGATAGCGGTGTGGATAAAGTTGATACTACGGCAAAAACGATTATGCATTTTAAAGGTGCGCGAACCCGTTTTGTGATCTGCAATGCAAGCCTGATATGGTACAGTGATATGTATGGTACAGGAATAAACATATATGACATTAAAAATAGCACCGTTAAACACCTTGACAGAGCCCTTGGGCTACATAATAGTGATTATATTACGTGGATGTACCTTGACAGGCGTGGCCGCATTTGGATAAGCCTGAACACTGGAAAGCTTGAGGTAGTCGATCGCATCAGCGGCAACTTTCAATTTTTAGATAACATAAAAGGTTTAAGAAATCATGTTGTGAGAGAGTTGATAGAGGACAATAATGGAAATATGTGGATGGGTACAGATGACGGTATCTATATCGCGAACATTATCAATCGAACACTTGTTTATTTTACTGCTGCACAGGGCCTTATCAATAATAAAGTACTGTCGTTATTGGAGCATGCCGGTCGGATTTATGCGGGGACTAACCTGGGAATCACCATTATCACACCGCCAACTGAAGGTATAACGGCCAATAAAAAATGGCAGGTTAAGTCTTATGCTTTTGCTAAAAAATGGATAGATAACTATGATGGGGACCTGATCACAAAAGACAGCCTTTATTGGTCGGGTGATGTTGGAATAAACGTGCTGGACTTATCTAAAAAAGATACCACCACGTCAACCCCCTATATTACCGGGATAAGTGTTTTAGACCAGCCGGTGTATTTTGTGGACAAGACAAGGTTTAACTCGTCAATAAAAGACACACTATGGGAACAAAATGACGAAAAATATTATTTAAAAGGTCAATTGCCTGTAGGTATGCCATACGCAACGCAAAGCTTATTAACTTGGGACACCGTTACCGGCATTGGTAATATGCCAATCAGCCTGAAGGTTCCTTATAACCAAAACTTTATCCGTTTTAATTACAGCAGTTTGAATTTGACACCGCATGATTCAACTTTCTACAGGTATATATTAATCGGATATGATAAAAAATGGAGCGATGCAACAAGCGCCGCTTCCAGTATTAACTATATCAATCTTCAGCCGGGGAATTACACCTTTGAAGTGTCGAGCAAAAGTTCGGACAATGGCTGGAGCAAACCTGCGGTTTTTAGTTTTAGCATCATGCCGCCCTGGTGGCAAACCTGGTGGGCTTACACACTTTACGTGCTACTGTTTGGCGGTGTAATATGGGGATTTGTTACTTTGAGGTCGCGGCAGTTAGTAAAGGAGAAACGCGTCCTTGAACATAAAGTGCAGATCCGCACGCAGGAAGTAATGCAACAGAAGGAGGAGATAGAGGCACAGCGGGATGGTCTTGAAAAAGCTTTTAAAGAGTTAAAAACGCCCCAAACCCAGCTTATCCAATCCGAAAAAATGGCCTCTTTAGGAGAGCTTACCGCGGGCATTGCCCACGAAATACAAAACCCGCTAAATTTTATAAATAATTTTTCGGATGTAAACGCAGAGTTGATCGATGAGTTAAAACAAGAAGTTACTAAAGGTAACCTGAACGAGGTAATAGCAATTGCTGATGATATTAAAGAAAACGAACAGAAAATAAGCCACCACGGCAAACGTGCCGATGGCATTGTAAAGGGCATGCTTGAACATTCCCGCAGCCGGAGCGGGCAAAAAGAGCCAACTGATTTGAATGTAATGGCGGATGAATATATGCGCCTTTCCTATCATGGTTTAAGGGCAAAAGACAAATCATTTAACTCAGAACTCATTACCCATTTCGACGCAGCCTTACCAAAAATAGAAGTGGTGCAGCAGGATATGGGTAGGGTATTGCTTAACTTGTTTAATAATGCTTTTTATGCGGTTAATCAAAAGAGAAAAACTGCCGGAACTGATTATAAACCGGAAGTAACTGTGACAACTTTAACAGAAAACGGCCAGTTGATCATTAAAGTAAAAGATAACGGCATAGGTATCCCTGATGCAATAAAAGAAAAGATCATGCAGCCGTTTTTTACTACCAAACCAACCGGCGAAGGCACGGGATTGGGACTTTCATTAAGTTATGATATGATAGTAAAAGGGCATGGCGGAAGTATAAACATCAACAGTACTGAAGGTGATGGATCAGAATTTACAATTACTTTGCCGGTTAGCTGATTAGTTCAAATACAGCTCATTTTACTTAAGGTTCGCCGGCATGCCGGGATTGGTTAAACGGAGCAATATCTGTAAAAATGGTGACGCATTTTTGTCACTGACAAAATTTTGCCAGTGGTTAAGTTATTAATTATCAGCCATGTAGCGTGTTGTAGCGGAGTGTAGCACTTGTAGCGCTACAAGTGCAAAGGAAACCTATATATCTGCAGTAAAAAACGATTTATAAAAATAAGTATCTCCCTTAAGTAAACGACATTGAATCTGGATATATCAATACTCCGCCAGCACCACCACCCTATCACAAACCGGCGCTATCCTTTCCCTCCCATTCAAAAACCCTAATCCCACCACAAATGAAAATCCTGCCACTATCCCACCCATTTCCTGTATCAGTTCGCTTGCTGCAAGGGCTGTGCCACCTGTTGCCAGCAAGTCATCATGAATAAGAATATGCTGTCCGGGCTCGAAGGCATCTGTATGGAGTTCGATGATGGCAGTACCATATTCGAGGCTGTAGGCCTTTTGTTTAATGGTAAAGGGCAGCTTTCCGGCTTTGCGTACGGGCACAAAGGGAACGCCAAGCCTGGTTGCGAGGGTAAGTCCGAATAAAAATCCACGGCTTTCAATACCTGCTACGGCATCAATACGAATACCTTTTAATTGTTCGACAAAGGCATCCACAATGCTAATGCATAATTGCGGGTTTTTTAAAATAGGGGTTATATCTTTAAAAATTATCCCTGGTTTCGGAAAATCCGGTATATCACGTATAACCTTTTTTATTTGCTGCGCTATCATTTAAAATTTAAATATGGTTCAATTTTACTCAAAATTCCTTCATCCAATATTGCAATGTTTTTCATATCAGCTATTGACGCATAATTACCATGCTGTACCCTGTATTGGATAATGGCGTTCACTTGTTTATACCCCAGGTATGGGAATATCCTTAACTGGTCGAATGAGATGGTATTGATATTTATCCTGTTCACTTTAGCCGGGTTCACTGAAACCTGGTCTTTGATCTCCGCATATTTCAATGAATCGACACCAAAAATTTCCTTTAACTGCTCCTTATCGTAAAAGCCGCCTAAACGGTTACGGTACCTGGCAATACGCACTGCAAATGAAGGCCCGATCCCCCTGATCTCCGTCAGTTTTGCTGAATCAGCACCGTTCAGCTCAATAATTTCACCCGGTTTAGCTTTTTTGACCGTGTATTCGGCCTTTGGGATATCGATGAAAGGTTCAAGCCGCTTATAATCATCAGCAGTAATGGCATATATCTTTTTTACATCCTCCTTACTATAAAACTTTCCGCCTTTGACTTCGTAATGTTTGATTACATTGGCCTGGTGCTCGCTCAAACCTAATTGTTCCCATTGCTGCATACTAAGGTTATTTGGATTGAAAGGAAACATAACCGGGTGCGTTATTTTATCGTCTGAGCCCGGTTTGCCCTCTGCATAACTTTTTTGATCCTCAACCTTGCTTAATTGTGCTATGGCTTTATCAAAGTCTTTAAGATTTATTGTATTATCTTTGCGAAACAATTGATAAATATAAGGCGCAGCCAACACCCCTGCTATCAAAATAACGAGGACGACCAAACCATTCCATTCTTTTTTGGTGATGGACAGGTATTTTTTTATTTGCGCTTTCATTTACAAGGTTTATCAAAAGTTTAAATTAAATAATTTTTCAGGATATTTATTCATCTTATTAAAGGGTTTATTTTTTATAAAATATGGAAGTGATAACCACCGAAGAGTTTGCCAAAGCCACCAAACTTGATAAGTTGAAGATGCCGGGCCTTGCAGCTTTACTGATGGAACTCATGAAAATCAACGAAGTAAACAAGCTTTTTGCCCAGGCACAACCCAAACAGGGCCCTGAGTTTATCGATGCGATTTTAAAAGGCTGCGGCATAACTATTGAGTTTGATGAAAGGGATTTGAAAAACATCCCAACCAAAGGCAGTTTTATAGCCATTGCAAACCATCCTTACGGCGGCATTGAGGGCATGGTGCTGCTAAAGATATTATGTATGGTAAGGCCTGATGCAAAACTGATGGCTAATTTCCTGCTAAAAAAAATCCCGAATCTGAGTGATTATTTTATCGCGGTAAACCCTTTTGAGAATGTGGAACATTCATCAAGCATCAGCGGTTTAAAAAACACGCTGGAGTTGCTGGCCAATGGCACCCCGATAGGCATATTCCCGGCAGGCGAAGTATCCACTTTCAAGGTTGACAAGCAACAAGTAACCGACAGGATGTGGCACCCTGTCGTGGGCAAGATCATCGCGAAAGCAAAAGTACCGGTTGTACCTATTTATTTTCATGGTAACAATGGCTTGCTTTTTAATTTGCTTAGCCTGATACACCCTGCATTGAGAACTGCCAAATTACCATCGGAACTGTTTAACAAACACGGCCATACCATAAAGCTGCGCATAGGTAAACCTATTAATGTTGAGGATATCCCCGAATATAACAACAGCACAAAGTTGCTCAACTTTTTAAGGGCGCGCACTTACGCTTTAGGAACAGGGCTTGAAGAGGAAAAGAAAATATTTCATCCCCGTAATATTTTTAAGATAAAAAAACAGCCCAAAGATATAGTGGCGGAAATAAGCGCTGCTGTACTTGAAAAAGAAATTGAACCTTTACGTGGGGATTTCAGGGTTTTGGTGGAGAAAAACTATGAAGTATTTATTACACCAACTTCGTTTATCCCTAACGTTATCCGCGAAATTGGCCGTCTGCGGGAAATAACCTTCAGGGAGATTGGCGAAGGAACAAATAAAGCTATCGACCTTGACGAATATGACATTTATTATCACCACCTTTTTATTTGGGATACAGAAGCAAAGCTGATTGTTGGCGCTTACCGGATTGGCCTGGGTGATGAGATATTTTACAGCACAGGCAAAAGGGGGTTTTATATTTCAAAGCTGTTTAAAATAAAAACACAATTTACCCCGGTATTAAAAAAGAGTATAGAGCTTGGCCGCTCGTGGATACGTAAAGAATATCAGCAAAAACCGTTGCCGCTGTTTTTATTGTGGAAGGGCATCTTAAAATATTTGATTGACAATCCTCGTTATCGTTACTTAATTGGGCCCGTAAGCATCAGCAATTCCTTTTCAAAATTCTCTAAATCCCTTATAGTCGACTATATCAACCGGAACCATTTTGACCATGATATGGCGCAATATGTGAGGCCACGAAAGAAATTCAAGGTAGATTTTTCAAGTATCGATACTGACCTGCTAATGTCTGGCGAGGATAGTTTTAAGGGACTGGATAACCTGATATCGGAGGTTGAAACCCGTAACATAAAGGTACCGGTATTGCTGCGCCAGTATATTGCCCTCAATGCAAAAATTATCTGCTTTAACATCGACCCCAAATTTGCAGATTGCCTCGATGGCTTTTTAGTGCTCGACCTTAAAAAAGTACCTCAGGATATTCTGGAGAAACTTGGGAAAAATTTGTAGTTGTTGATTGCGTGGGTGGTTGATTGAATTGAATTGTTGTTACCTATTAAACATCCGCCTAAACTACTCAGTCGGGCAAATCTTACTTAATCAACCAATTTATGGTAATTTTTGCAGGGTAAAATATTGATTTACCACAAGCGTGTCAACGGGAGCCTTATTATAGGTCAATCCAAATACTATAGACGCATTTATCAGCCAATGAGTAGCATCGGTTCTTTTTCCCTTTATTTCACCTCCAATTGGTTCCGTTGCCAGAACTGCACGGCCACAGCAAAGACAATCAATGTCTTGAGCTATTATTTGGCCTGCTACTATCTGGTTTGAGCTGAATTCGAAGCTGCTGACAGTCAGTGGTATTTTAAAATAAAACTGGATTATTGTACCGCATGATACAGTATTCTGGCTATCATACCAAAATACCCTGTAATTGCCCTGAACCGGCAATTTGATGTTTGTAAAATCGGCATTGTCATAATAGCTATAATTGCAGCTAAAGTTTGCAGGACAATCAGTTAAAGCGCCGTTAAGTGTCACATTGGGACCCGTGTCCTTGCGGCAACCAAACAATGCCACAAACAGGATAAAAATGATTGCTTTAACTTTCATACTTTAAGTTTTGATTTAAGTATTTTTAAATAATACGGCAAGGTTTTTCATTCCGCTACAAACTTGCCGGATTTATTTATTAAAGAATAAGAAACTATTACGAACAGGAATGTGAAGTGGGTTAATACCTTAATTTAATTTGACAGTTTTTGTGCAATAGTAAAGTATTGATTGACAGTCAAGGTATCGATCGGGGTACCAGCGTAAACCCCAAATACTATCGTGGCATTTATCAGCCAATGGTTTGCGTCTGTCCTTTTTCCTTTGATCTCTCCACCAATTGGTTTAAAAGCAACAGCATAATCACAACAAGGGCATACCTGGTCATAAGCAACAATCTGCCCCGCTGCTATTTGGTTTGAGTTGATTTCAAAGTCGTTGTCACTTAATGATGTTTTAAAATAAATCCCGGTAGTAGCATCACAAACATTGGTATTAACACTTTTATACCAAAACACCCTGTAATTGCCAGGTAAAGGCTGGTTTCCGTTTATAAAGTCGGCATTATCATAATAGTTATACGTACAGGTTGAGTTTGCAGCGCAATCTGTCAAGGTGCCATTTAGTACCAAATTCAAATTGTTGCTTTTTTTGCAACTAAGCAAAATCACAAACAGGATAAGTATAGTTACTTTGGTTTTCATGCCTTACGTTTTGATTTAAAGTGTTTTTAAATGATACGGTAAGATCTTTCATTCCGCTACAAGCTTGTGAGGTTTATTTATAGAAACGGATACAAAAAGGGATTTAAAGAGGGAATCAATACCTTATCGAAAACTTCTTCAAAATAAAGTGAAGCAGCCAGATAGGCCCGATGAGCAAAAACTTAATATCATCTAAAAACGAAGGCTTTTTACCTTCAATTTTATGCCCGATAAACTGCCCGACCCATGAAAGCACAAAAATTGCCAGGCAAGTCTGCCATAATGCCGGACCGCCTCTCTTTTGCAAAGTTTCTAACTCGATTATGCCGTAACTAAAGGCAAACAACACAAGCAGCATCAGGTACGATAATACTGGCGAAAGCTTGTAATAGTAATAACAACTAAAAGCAACTAAAAACGATGCCCAGTTTAAGAAGCCATTATACTGACCTAAAAATTTAATATAAGGAAATGGGATCGCCCAGATCAGTCCGAATAAACTGAACACAATAAGTGGTACACAAATCCAGTGGATAAGTTTGTTGGTTGGATTTTGGTGACTTTCGGCGTATTTATCAAAATAAATATCAACAGGGCGCTTTTCGACGACCAATGCAGATTGAGATATTTTAATTTTACCGCTCAAGTTATTTAGTTATAAATAACGTCATTTCAAACAATATTAAGAAAACTTTTCAAACTTTGCTTAGCCGTTGTGCACAGTTAGCTTTGCATTTTTGAAAAGTTTTCTCTTTCCCGAAATAAATTCGGGACAGGCTATTCCTCGTCGAAATGACATGGAAGGTTGTTTCTATTTAGCAAACGCTACCGACCTTGTTTCCCTGATCACTGTAACTTTTATTTGTCCCGGATAGGTCATTTCGGTTTGTATCCGGTTTGAAATATCTGCAGCTAAAACTTCGGATTGTGCGTCGCTTATTTTTTCGCTTTCAACCACAACACGCAATTCGCGGCCGGCCTGTATAGCAAATGTTTTTTCAACGCCCGGATAGGATAGCGCAAGTTCTTCCAGTTCTTTCAAACGCTTAATATAGCTTTCAACTACCTCGCGCCGCGCACCGGGGCGTGCGCCTGATATAGCGTCACAAGCTTGTATGATTGGCGATAGCATTGATGTCATCTCTATTTCATCATGATGCGCGCCTATGGCATTGCAAACTTCAGGGTGCTCTTTATACTTTTCTGCAAGGTTCATTCCTAAAATAGCATGTGGTAATTCAGGGTTGTCGTCAGGCACTTTGCCAATATCATGCAACAAGCCCGCACGTTTGGCAAGTTTTACATTGAGGCCAAGTTCTGCTGCCATGGTAGCGCAAAAATTGGCTACTTCGCGCGAGTGTTGCAAGAGGTTTTGCCCATAAGATGAACGGTAACGCATACGCCCCACCATACGAATAAGTTCAGGATGCAGGCCGTTTATGCCCAGGTCGATCACTGTACGCTCCCCTATTTCAACAATTTCTTCTTCTATCTGCTTTTTTGTTTTGGCGACAACCTCTTCAATACGTGCCGGGTGGATACGCCCGTCGGTTACCAAACGGTGCATAGCCAGGCGGGCAATTTCACGCCTAACCGGATCGAAACCCGAAAGAATTATCGCTTCAGGGGTATCATCCACAATGATCTCGATACCTGTAGCGGCTTCCAATGCACGGATATTCCTGCCCTCACGGCCAATGATGCGGCCTTTTATCTCATCATTTTCAATATTGAAAATTGAAACTGTATTTTCAATGGCGCTTTCAGTGGCTGTACGCTGAATAGTTTGAATAACTATTTTTTTAGCCTCTTTAGTAGCAGTAAGCTTGGCTTCATCAACAATATCCTTTATCTGGATCATCGCCTTGCTGCGGGCCTCTTCACGCAATGTATCAACTAATTGGTTTTTTGCATCCTCGGCTGATAAACCTGCTATAGTCTCCAGTTGCTGAACGTGCGAATTCTTCAGCACTTCAACTTCTTCCTGTTTTTTAACCACAATTTCTGTTTGACGCTCCAGGTTTTTGCGGACGTTGTCAATTTCGCTTTCCTTCCGGTTCATGTTTTCCAAACGTGAGTTAAGCGACTGTTCTTTTTGCTTAACGCCATTTTCACGCTGGTTGATGTTGTTATTTTTCTCGTTTACCTGCTGTTCGTGTTCAGCTTTCATTTGTAAAAATCGCTCTTTCGCCTCAAGTAATTTATTCTTTTTCAGGATTTCGGAATCATTTTCAGCATCCTTTAATATCTTTTTCACTTTGTTTTGGGCAGATACTTCCTGGTCTTTAAACAGCTTGCGTAACAGGTAGCGACCAACGACGATCCCCGTAGGGACACCTGCCAGGAGGCCGATAATAAGGTATAAATATGAGTTCATGTCTATAATTGGTATATAATAAAAAAAACCGCGTCTAAATTTTTAAGTGTCATGTATTTAAAAACTTCTGTAGGGATATTGGAATCATGGTTTATCGTTAAACGGGAAACGGGTAACGCATGCCTCTTTGATCCGCTGATATTGAAGCGTTAAGTTTTTAATAGTGAAACCTAAAATTTAACCGCGGTTAGATCTTAAATGCTCTGTATGTGTAAGAACGTTATTGCTTTGAAAAAAATTGGGTTAATAAATAATCCAGTTGGTAAACCTTTTCTGCTACTTCAGTATCATCAACAGTAACTTTATTATCCGCTTTTAATGAGGATGTTGCATAATGCAGCACACACATCGAAAGCAAATCCTGTTTGTCCCTCACCGCATAATTTTCCTGATATTCTTTTATCCGGTCATTAATTAGTTTGGCGGCCCTACGTATTATTTCTTCCTCTTCCATGTTTACCTTTAAGGGGTAAACTCTGTCAGCAATATTTATTTTTATGGAGATTTCTCCCATTTGAGCTATTCACTTTTGTACTATTTTTTCAATAATACAATACACTTATCTATTTCTTGCACAAATTCGTTAATTTTTTGCTTTATGTCAAGACTTTTTTCATTTGTTTCTGAAAATGATTTTGCCATCTTCAATGCACGGAGCTTTTCATCCAGTTCTTTGGTCTTATTTTTACTTGCATTAAGGGCTACAGTCAGCGCCTCATTCTCTAATTTTAACAGGTCACTTTCCTCCTGCAAAGCAGCGCAGAGCTCTATTAATCGCTCTGTTCTATCTACAATTGTACTTAATTGCTCTGCTAAGGCCATCGTTGGTTGATTAGTTGATTAAGTTTATTAGGTTGATTAAGTTAATTTAAAGTTTATGTTAGTAAAGGTGAAATATATTGAATAATTTTTAAAACTCATTCAACTACTCACTCAATCAACCTAATCAACCAATCACTTCCTTATCTCCGCTCCTGCTTCTTTTTCTAAATTATAAATTATTTTCTGCATAACCGAGTCTATTGCTTTATCGGTCAGCGTTTTTTCATTGTCCTGCAAAACAAAACTTAAAGCGTACGATTTTTTTCCTGCAGGGAGCTTGTCGCCTTCATAAACATCAAATACATTTACTTCCTGCAATAATTTTCGTTCTGCTTTTTGAGCGATCTGTTTTAACTGACCGAAAGTTACCGATTTATCTATCAGCATGGAAAGGTCACGCTTTACCGCCGGGAATTTTGAAACATCCTCATACACGATCTTATTTTTCAGGACTGATTTAAGTATCATATCAAAATTAAAATCAGCATAAAAAACTTCCTTATCCATGTTCACTTTTTTCAGGGCTTCGTTTGATACTGCACCAAACTTAACCAACTGTTTGGTATTGCGTTTATATTGCAAACCATAAGCAAGCTTTTTACAGGTAGCATCCTCAATGGTAATATCACTGATATTTAATTTTGCAACAATACCATCAACAATAGCCTTTAAATTATAAAATGAAACCGGCTTTACCTTTTGGTTCCATTGTTCTGACAGGCCAGCGCCGGTAATAAATATTGCGAAGCGCTGGGTTTCGATATATTTCCCCTCCAATACCTCGTACACTTTACCAAACTCGTACAACTTCAGGTCAGCATTTTTTCTATTTTGATTGTAAGCGACAGCCTCCAAACCCGAATAAAGCATGGTTTGGCGCATTACATCCAGGTCATTACTCAAAGGGTTCAAAATCTTAACCGCTTTATCCAGGTTTGAGGAATAAGCCGACTTTGTTAATGAATTCGACATGATCTCGTTAAAACCATTGGCAGTAAGCAGATCAGATAACAGGCTTTGCACAGAATCTTTTTCAGGCCGTACCGAATTATTTAATGAAGCCCTTATTTGGGTCGGGATTTCAATATTGTTATAACCATAAATGCGCAGTATCTCTTCCACAATATCAACTTCCCGCGTAACATCTACACGATAGGGCGGTACTTTTAATGAAAGGCCCTCGTCGGTTTCATTGACTATTTTAATCTCCAGGGCTTTTATAATGCCCTTTATTTCAGCATGGGGGATCACTTTACCAATTAGCCTGTCAACATTTTTATAGGTTATATCCACAGCAAATGGTGCGACAGGGCTTGCGTAATGATCAGAAATTTCGGACGAAACTGACCCGCCGGCTACCTCCTGTATCAATAAGGCAGCGCGCTTCAAGGCAAAAACTGTTATATCAGGATCGGTGCCGCGCTCAAACCTGAATGATGCATCTGTTTTTAACCCATGCCGCTTGGCTGTTTTACGTACAGATACCGCATTAAAATAAGCGCTTTCCAGGAAAATATTTTTTGTCGTTTCCTTCACTCCTGAATCCATTCCGCCAAAAACCCCAGCAATACACATCGGCGCTTCGGCATTACAGATCATCAGGTCTTCGGCAGAAAGTTTGCGTTCAACGCCATCAAGGGTTTTAAACAACGTTCCTTCAGGGCAGTTTTTGACGATGACGGTGTTCCCCTTTATGGCATCGGCATCAAAAGCATGCAGTGGCTGCCCAAGATCATGCAAAACATAATTGGTCGCATCTACTATGTTGTTGATGGAGCGAATGCCAATAACCGATAACCGCTCCTTTAACCATTGCGGTGATTCCTTTACCTCAACGCCCGAAATAGTTACGCCCGAATACCTTGGACAAGCCTGTTCATTTTCAACAATAACATTTATGGTCAAATTGGTATTATCAACTTTAAATGCTGAAACATCTGGCTTACGAATAGAAATTTTCAGGAAAGCTGCGATGTCCCGTGCCGTACCCAAATGTGAAGCTGCATCAGCACGGTTAGGTGTTAAACCAATTTCGTACTGATAATCATCTTTTAGTTTAAAATAATCTTTAGCAAGGGTTCCCACTACGGCATTGTGGTCAAGTTCCATAATGCCTGCATGGTCGGTGCCTAACCCAATTTCATCCTCCGCGCAGATCATCCCTTCTGACACTTCGCCCCTTATTTTTGATTTGTTGATTTTAAATGGTTCGCCAGCTGTAGGGTATACAGTGGTGCCAACGGTTGCCACTACTACCTTTTGCCCGTTAGCAACATTATGCGCCCCGCAAACAATTTGCAATTCATCACCGGTACCTACATCAACTTTGGTAACACGTAGCCTGTCGGCATTTGGGTGCTGATGGCATTCCTTCACATAGCCAACTACCAAACCCTCCAACCCGCCGGGAATTGGCTGTACCTTTTCCAGGCTTTCCACTTCCAAACCGGTACCGGTCAGTATTTTCGAAATTTCTTCCGGGGTTTTGTCTGTATCAATAAATTCTTTAAGCCAATTATAAGATATCTTCATTATAGCGTAATGATAATCGGCAAAGATAGGATTTTGATTTACGATTTCAGATTTACGAGTTACGATTTAAGGGGAAAGGCGAGAGGCGAAGAGTTTATGGTTGATAGTCAAACCTTTCGCCTTTCACCTCAAACTATTCATCCTTAGCGGGCTTCTTTTCATCGCCCAAATTCAGTGTATAGGATGATTCCGAAGCATCGTAAGCCTGCTGTAATTTGTCAGGTTCTGAATCATTCTCAACTGTATCACCCGGTTCGGGCGCATCATCAAGCCCATTTGAATGTATATCCTGCTGGCTTTGCTGATCATCCGCTTCTGAACTTTCCGAATCGTCAAGCGGTATTTGGTTATCTGGAGTTATCATGGTTGTTTAATTTAATATTTAAAGATAACGATATACTATGGCCGTTGTTTATATAAACAAATAAAAATTCCGACATCAGACTTCCGAAATCCGACATCAGAATAACCCGTCATCTGCAAAGCTGTAATAGCCTTTATCAGTAATTATCAGGTGGTCGGTAACTTTAATATCCAATATTTTCCCCGCATCGGCGATTCTTTTAGTAAGCATAATATCCTCATGACTCGGCTTTAAATTCCCCGACGGGTGGTTGTGTACAAGAATAATCCCGTTGGCCTTGTGCTGCAAAGCAGCGCTGAAAACTATTTTTATATCTATCAACACTTCTGAAAAACCACCTTTGCTTACCAGTTCCTTTCCTAATACTTTATTTCCCCTGCCTGTAAGTATTATCCAAAACTCTTCGTGATTAAGGTCGACCAGGTGACGGCGAATGATATTGTAGGCATCCTTGCTGAACCCGATTATATCAGGGGCCTTGCTTTCGGTTTCATTTCTTCTGCGGCCTATTTCAAGCGCGGCAATGATCGAAATAGCTTTGGCATCGCCGATGCCTTTAAAGTTAGAAAGCTCGATAATGGATGCTTTACCAAGTTTATTAAAGTCATTATCATAATGATGCAGGATACGTTTGCTTAGCTCAACAGCGGTTTCATTGCGACTGCCGGAGCCAATCAAAATAGCTATAAGTTCAGCATCTGTTAACGCACGCCTGCCCTGGCCGGCCAGCTTTTCGCGAGGCCTGTCTTCTTCGGCCCATGCTTTTATGCCGATCTTGTTTTCGTAATTTTCCAAGGCATCAAGGTAGGAAAATATTTTGTCTGAACCGTTGATTAAGCTGATTTTATTGATTTCGCAGGTTTCAAAAAAATCAGGTAATAAAGTAAATCAGCTTAATCAACGGTTCAGACATTTACTGGCTTACCACCAATACCCTGAATGTTCCGGGAATAGCAGCTGGTCTGAAAGACTTTGGGTCCTTCGGTTTAAAATCGGCGGTTGGCAAATATACCTTATGGGTAAGCTGATCCACAGCCTGTGTGCGTGCACCTTTTTCGGTTTTCAGCACTTGTGCAACAACAAACTTATCAGGCGATAATTCTTTTATAATGGTTAAGGTTCCTTCACCATTTGATGAATAAACAGTGTTCAGTTTCACATCAAAACCAACAGCATCGCACTCATCATCAATAGGCAGGGTTGTCACAATTTTTCCGTTGGTGGCATCCATTACTACCAGTAAATTGCCATCACACCCGGCAAACAACCGCATAGTGTTTCTATCTATCGCTAAACCTGAAGGCCCTTTACCCGGGGCTAAGGGCCAGCTATTTAAAATCTTCCATGTGGTGGCATCAATTACATCTATTTCGCTTTTTTCGGCATTGTTTACATATACCTTTCCTTTGCCATCGCTTATTGCCGCTTCGGGCCAGCCTGTTAACTGTATGGTTGCAACTGCCTTGTCGGTCGCCGGGTCAATTACCGTCATGTTTTTACTACGCCCATTACAGGTAATTACTTTTTTTGAAAAATCATCATAAAAAATACCATCGGCAAACATACCGGTTGGTACGTGACCAAGCACCTGGTTTGTTTTCAGATCAAAAACCAAAGCACTGTTGGCGCCGCCGTTTGAAATATAACCTTTTCCTAAAGCATGAACCAGCGCAATGCCATGTACATCTTTATCAGTTTTGATGACGCCAATTGAATCGCCGGTAGTTTTGTTTACAATATTTACCTGTGTGCCATGCGACAGGTACAAGTTATCGGATTGGGAGTCGACCGTAGTGTAATCATATCCACCGGCACTTTTGATATGGAATGTGTTGGCAACGTGATAAGATGGGTTTTGAGCGTAAGCGGATGTAAGCGTCAAGGCTGAAAGCAACGAGATAGCGAAAGTGATCTTTTTCATTTATAACAGGTTTAATAATGTTGAACAATATTACAAACGGTTCCTGTTTTTTTTCTGGATAATCTACCGGGAGGCAAAATTTATAGACCGGGACTACGATTTATAAGATTGAAGGGATTTTAGGATGATCAAATTTTTTAATTAAATAATCCTAAAATCCCTTCATCCAGTAAATCCCAGTCCTATGATTTATAAGATTGAAGGATTTTAGGATAATCAAGTTTTGGCAATTAAATAATCCTAAAATCCCTTCATCCAGTAAATCCCAGTCCTATTTCAACAAATTCTTCCAGCTTACCAAATCACCGATTATCTTATCCAAATCATCAGAATTTACCCGTTCCTGCTGCATGGTATCGCGATGGCGGATGGTTACAGTATTATCTTCAAGGCTTTGGTGATCAACTGTGATACAAAATGGTGTACCTATGGCATCCTGGCGGCGGTAACGTTTGCCGATGGCATCCTTTTCTTCATACTGCAGGTTGAAATCAATCTTTAACCTGTCCATTATTTCACGCGCCTTTTCGGGCAGACCGTCTTTTTTTGTCAATGGGAATATAGCAGCTTTTACCGGGGCAAGGCATGGGTGCAGCCTTAACACAGTGCGGCTATCCTGCTTTTCTTCGGTGCTTAGGTCTTCTTCATCGTAGGCATTTATCATGGTGAGTAAAAACATCCTATCCAAACCTATGGAGGTCTCAATCACATAAGGAATATAATTACCATAAGGCTTATCTGTAGCAGGGTCAATTTCAGGATCAAAATATTGCATCTTTTTGCCCGAGAATTTCTGGTGCTGGCCCAAATCAAAATCGGTACGGCTATGAATACCTTCCACTTCTTTAAAGCCAAAAGGAAAATCAAATTCTATATCATAAGCGGCATCGGCATAATGGGCTAACTTGGTATGTTCATGGTAACGATATTTTTCGGGCGCGGTACCTAACGCCAAATGCCATTCAAGTCGCGTTTTTTTCCATTTATCAAACCAATCCTTTTGCGTGCCTGGGCGTACAAAATATTGCATCTCCATTTGCTCAAACTCACGCATGCGGATGATAAACTGGCGGGCAATTACCTCGTTACGAAATGCCTTGCCTATTTGCGCTATCCCAAACGGAATTTTCATCCTGCCTGATTTTTGTACATTCAAATAGTTTACAAATATCCCTTGCGCAGTCTCAGGGCGGAGATAAACCACATCGGCATCGTCAGCAATGGCGCCCATCTGGGTGCTGAACATCAGGTTAAACTGGCGTACATCTGTCCAGTTGAGGGTGCCGCTCACGGGATCGACAATCTCGTTTTCGATTATTAATTCTCGTAATCGCGACAAGTCCTCTACTTTCAGGGCTGCATCCATTTCCGCCTGCAATTCCCTGGCCTTATCAGTTTTACCATCTTTATCGAACAGGGCAATCTTATCCTCCAATAACTGATCAGCCCGGTAACGTTTTTTTGAATCCTTATTGTCTATCATCGGGTCGCTGAAACCATCCACATGCCCGCTGGCTTTCCAGATAGTTGGGTGCATAAATATGGCCGAATCTATCCCAACAATATTCTCATGCATTTGCACCATAGCTTTCCACCAGTAGGTTTTAATGTTGTTTTTTAACTCCGAGCCAAATTGCCCGTAATCATAAACAGCGCTTAAACCATCATAAATTTCACTTGACTGAAAAACAAAGCCATATTCTTTTGCGTGCGATATAACGTTTTTAAAAAGTTCGTCGGTTGATTTGCTCATAATAGCGCAAAGATAGTTTTTTTGGGAAAGTCGGAAAGACCGGGAGTCAGAAAAGTCCGAAAGACGGAAAATCAACGGTTGCGGCTAAAAGTCTCCCCAACCGGGGGAGATTATTCACATTATAATTTGTTTTTAAAGGTGCTCATGAAGGCTTTGCCGTTTAGAGGGGGTTTATCCCTTATAAACCACCGTTTTAAGATTTAATGGCGAAGAACCGCGTCTTATAACTTTAAACTCTTTATTACTGTTGATGAAACCTGAAGGGCTAATGCCAAACATTTTCACCATCACTTTATGAAAATGGCTGCTATCAACAAACCCGGCTTTTAAAGCTGCTTCGTTAACAGCGCATCCTGCCATCAGGCAACTGGTGGCAAATCTTATTTTACTCCATAAAATGTAACGGTACAAAGCTATGCCGGTTGTTTGTTTAAATAAAGCGCGCAGTCTGCTTTCCGAAATATAAACCTGCGCTGCTAGGTATTTTATTGATAGCAATTCAGGCGGTTTATTTGCGATAATTTCTTCTACTGTGCTAATCCGTTCATCAATTTTAACATCTCCGGATGGTATCGTTAATGAACGCAATATTTTTTCCACTAATTTTTCTACAATTTTAGGATCGGCATTTAGTAAAGCATTTTGTAATTCGCCGGGTTTTACAAAGTGAAATAAATTCAAATCCGGGGCGTATATTCCCCCTTCTAAATACCTGGCTTTAATCGTTTTAGCTAAAGTTGTTTGGGTATCGATATAAATAATAAGCTGGACGCTCTTTTTTGTATCCAATTGGTGCACCACATTTTCTTTAATGATTAAATTTTTATACTGTTTCCATAAGCCATTTCTCAGTCTCAATTTAAAACCTGTTTGAATATCAAATACTATTTGTAAAGTATTATGGCTATGAAATGGTGTGACGCATGAAGAAAAGAAAACAGCCGACACACCATTCCATAGATAAAGGGCGGAGGTATTTGGGCTTTGAGTCGCTTTCATTTCGGGTTTTAAAAATCAGTCATAAAGTACAATTTTTTCAGGTCGGTTACAGGTACATTTGTGATAATTAAAAACATAAATTAAATCGTCATGCTTAATAATGCCAATATAAAAGCTTTTGTCCCGACCACAAAACCTGCTGAAGCTAAAGTGTTTTACAAGGATATCCTTGGATTAAAACTATTGTCGGAAGACGGTTACGCGCTTGAATTCGAAGCAAATGGCATCCTTGTGCGTGTCAGTATTGTGCCCGAACTGAAGCCGCATGCCTTCACCATTTTAGGCTGGAATGTGCCAGATATTTCTTCCACAATTAAATCACTTAATGAAAAAGGAGTTGAGTGTAAGAAGTATGATTTTATGGAACAAGACAGCTTAGGTGTATGGACATCGCCCAATGGCTCAAAAGTTGCCTGGTTTAATGATCCGGATGGCAACGTTTTATCGCTTACGGAAATTTGATCATCGGTATGAAATATTTTTTGCTGATATTGTACCTTTAAAGCTGCCCAAGTTTAATAAAGAATTTAAACCTTCAATAATAATCCCATGCAAAAGTTTAACCTGACTTTCCTGTCGATGAAATTTCTCTTTTCCATGCTATTAGTAGCCGTGATTACCGGTGTTAATGGTCAAACCATTAAAAACAATCTTGTTATTATGGGTAAAACAGATAGTGTCAGATCCAAAGTACTGAATGAGGAACGAACTGTTTGGATTTATCTGCCCACCGGGTATGATCCCGCCTCACAACAGCGCTACCCTGTGTTTTACTTACTTGATGCCGACTGGAATTTTGCGGCATTTACCGGCATGGTGCATGAACTAAGTGAAGTTATAGGTAACACGGTAGTGCCACCAGCGATCATTGTTGCCATACCCAACACTGACCGCACCCGCGACCTGACGCCAACAAATGCCATGTCCGGGCCTGATGGTAAGAGCGTACCCGACTTTAAAACATCGGGCGGGGGCGAAAAATTTACCTCTTTTATCCAAACGGAACTAATACCACACATCGATTCAGCATATCATACTGCCCCATACAAATTGCTGATCGGCCACTCGTTCGGCGGTTTAACAGCCATGAATATCATTATTAACCATACGGATATGTTTAATGACTATATAGTTATCGACCCCAGTATGTGGTGGGACGGAAGAAAATTATTAACCCAGGCAGCTGAAGTATTTAAACAAAAGAGGTTTGAAGGCAAAAACATGTTCCTGGCAATTGCCAATACTATGCCTTATGGGATGGATACCTTACGCGTTCAAAAGGATACATCGGGGGCTACGGCCCATATACGCTCAATATTGGGACTAAAAAATACATTACAGCAAAACGCTGGCAATGGTCTGCATTGGAGCTGTAAGTATTACAATGAAGATAGTCACGGTTCGGTACCGTTGATGGCTGAATATGACGGGCTGCACTTTTTGTTCAGCTTTTATAATTTTCCGCCGGGGTTTCAAACCACCCTCACAGACAAAAACGCTAAAATTGATTTAGAGGCGGCTTTTAATGATCATTATGCCGATATATCCAAACACATGGGTTATAAAATGTTGCCGCCCGAAGATATGCTAAACCAGATAGGGTATTACCTGTTGCAAACCAATCTGCCCGAACGGGCTTATGCTGCGTTTAACCTGAATATCAAAAATTACCCCAATAGCCCCAACGCTGATGACAGTATGGGCGATTATTATGATCATCAGAAAAACAAGGCGAAAGCAATTGAATATTACACTAAAGCCCTGAAAATTAAAGAAAACCCCGAGACCCGGAAAAAATTGGAAAAATTGCAGGCGGGAAAATGAAAAGTATTGCGGGGTTTTGATGGGTTATTTTCAGATTGTTAAATGTTGTTAAACAATCACTTGCTTATCAACAGATGATTATTTTTGAGTGAATATCCCAATTCACCATAATAATTGCCTGCATGAAATACCTGGTGCCGCTGATCATACTTTTTACATGTCACAGTGTATATAGTCAAAAGATAACGGGTTTTGTAATTGATAAAACCACCGAGCAACCAGTAAGCGGCGCTTTGATAAGTTTAGGCAATTCGCATACGCTTACCAATATTTCGGGAGCATTTGAAATAACAATTCCTGTTTTATACGATAGCCTTAAAATCAGCCATTTTGCCTATAAGCCTTATTTTGCCGCTGTTGGCAAAAGCACATCTGCATTTCGGATTGAACTGGAGCCAAAAGTTACAAAACTGAATGAAATAACCATACACGGCAACAGGGATTTTAAGCAGGACTCCATTGAAAACCGAAACGCCTACGCCAAACAATTTAATTATACAGGGCCAAAGGTGATAGACGCTTTTACCGGCAACGGCGACAAACAACCAGGCGATATTATTTCTATTAACCCGCTTTTATTAATTGCCGCATTAACCAAAAAAAGCACTCCTGAATATAAATTTAAAAATATGCTTATTAGCGATGAGCATGAACAATATGTAGATGAGCATTTTAACAAAGGTATCGTTTCCCGGATAACAGGTTTGCAGGGTGATACCTTATCTGCCTTTTTAACCCAATACCGCCCAACTTACGAGCTTGTTAAAAAGGCAACCGATTATGATATGGATGTTTATATAAAGGAGAGTTTGAGGAAGTTTGAGAATGATGGGGTTAAAGATTCCGCTCTATTTCATGATCCATTAAATAAAAATGGGGAGCCGGTTAAGTTGAATTGATTGTTAATTTGAAGATGAGAAAGCGATTTTTGAGAACGCTTGTCACCGCTATTAAACATTCTCCAGCAGGAAATCTCCGCTAATGCCCAGTTTATTATGAACGGCTTTTAAAAACGTAATGTCGGGTTCGCGCTTGCCATTTAATATTTGGGATAATTTGGAAGTCCCTAATCCCAACATTTCGGCAAGTTTTGCCTGGGTTAGGTTTAGTTCTTTGATTTTATGCTGAACAACGGAATTTATAGTAACAGGCAAAGGCATAATCTTCAAGACATTATCCTCATAGTGTTCCACCAAAAGGCTAAGATAACTTAATTCTTCCGCTTCAGCGGCTGATAGGGAATTAAACCCACCACCATCGGTTGCCTTACTTATAAATTTTTCAATTAAAGCCATTACCTGGTCGTATTGTGCTCCATTTCTTATTTTATCAATCATCTGTATTTATTCTAAATCTTTGAACAGTCAATTTTGTCATACTCTGCATGTGTGCCAATAAAGCGTATAAATAAAGTTCGCTTATCAAAAAATATCATAGCAACAAGCCTGAAATTATTCCCCTTTATGTTAAACACATACCTGTCATTGCCCACATAATCCACATTATTAAATACTTCTTTTATATCTGCCAACTTATTCCAATCCGCCGCCTTTGCTATATTGTACCAATTATTTAATGATGCTGCTGATGTTGGATGTTTTTCGGCAAAAGCTAAAAGCGTCTTTTTGATAAGGATTACCATTATTCAAATATAGTGAATTATTTCAGAATACGAAATAAATTTCAAAATGTGAAATGTATCGATAATGTCGATAGAATTATCTTTCATTTTCAAATCTTCAAATCACCAAATTTTCAAATTAACCTAATTCAACACCGGTTGCACATTGGTTAAACTAAATATATCCGCCATCAAATCGTCGCTTGGGTTTACTTTGAATGATTTTGAAGGCAAATCAACTAGCATAGAATCATCCCTGTCTTTAACCATAAAACGGAGTGTGCAGTTTTTCACCGGGTAGCGCTGATTATTGTTAGTTATCAGGTCTTGAATATTATCTAATAATTGACTGTTGAGGGCATTAAGGTCAAGGCATACAGTTAATGATTTGGTTAACTTATCACGCATTTCCGAAAGCAGGCTCATGGTCAATATCCGCATATCCCAGTTATCCTTTTGTTTGAATTTTTCTTCGATGATGCCTTTTAAATGCAGAAAATAACCATCAACCAGCAGGTGACGGAATTTTACATAATCATCGCCAAACAGGGCAAACTCGTACGATTCATTATAATCCTCCAAAACGAAAGTACCAAATGGCTTGCCGTTTTTGGTCATTTTATGCTGAACGTTTGATACCATGCCACCGATGCATATTTCGCCCCGCTTGCGCAATTGGGCAAATGCAGCCATAATTTCATCGCCGCCTTCACCCGAACGCGCCTTTTGCATATTTTTCAAGTCGCTGATACTGCTATTGCAATACCGTTCCATCTCCATCTTGAAATTATCCAGCGGGTGGCCTGTAAGGTACATGCCGATAACTTCTTTTTCGTACTTTAATTTTTCAATCAGGGGCCATTCTTCGGCTTCTGGCATAGCCGGTTCCGGGATATAAGAATTTACCGCCCCTCCGCCAAATAGTGAGGATTGCGAACTGTTTTGCACATTCTGGTAGTCATTGGCATATTTTATCAAACGCTCAATTCCGGTTAAAACGCCGTTATCTGTCTTAGCAAAAAACCGGGCACGGTTCAACCCAAACTCATCAAAGCCACCGCCATAAACCAGGTTTTCGTACGATTTACGGTTAACGCTCCGGGTATTTGAGCGTTGCGCAAAATCATAAACAGATGTATAAGGGCCACGTTCGTTGCGTTCCTCAATAATACTTTCAACCGCCTTATCACCAACACCTTTAACCCCTGTTAACCCGAAACGTATCTGCCCTTTTTTGTTAACCGCAAATGCCATATCCGACTCATTAATATCAGGCCCTAAAACCTGCACACCCATTCTTCGGCATTCTTCCATAAAAAAGGTGATCTTTTCCATGTTGTTCTGGTTATTTAAAACCGCCGCCATATATTCTGATGGGTAATGGGCTTTTAAATAAGCCGTTTGATAAGCCACAAAAGCGTAGCATGTTGAGTGTGATTTATTGAAGGCATATTGTGCAAAGGCTTTCCAGTCGTTCCAGACTTTAGTGAGCTTATCTTTAGGATGTCCTTTAGCGGTAGCACCCGACATAAACTTCTCTTCCATCTTATTCAGCACCTCTATCTGCTTTTTACCCATTGCCTTTCGCAAAACATCGGCATCGCCTTTGCTAAAGCCGGCCAGCTTTTGCGATAAAAGCATCACCTGTTCCTGGTAAACGGTAATACCGTAGGTTTCACCCAGGTATTCTTCCATATCCGCCAAATCGAATACAACAGGTTCCTGCCCGTGCTTACGTTTGATGAAACTCGGGATATACTCTATTGGCCCAGGACGGTACAGGGCGTTCATGGCGATCAAGTCCTCAAACTTATCGGGCTTCAAATCCCGCAGGTACATTTGCATCCCGTCACTTTCAAACTGGAAGGTACCATTTGTATCGCCACGCTGATAAAGCTCAAAAGTTTCCTTATCATCCAGCGGGATATAGTCAATATCGATAGTTACATCGTGATTTTGTTTGATGAGCCGCAAAGCATCTTTAAGAATAGTTAAAGTTTTAAGGCCCAGGAAGTCCATTTTTATAACCCCTGCATCCTCGATAACACGGCCGTCATATTGGGTAACCAATAAGTCTGAATCTTTTGCTACCGCGACAGGAACGATATCGGTCAAATCATACGGCGCAATGATGATACCCGCAGCATGCACACCCGTATTACGTACTGAGCCTTCCAGCTTTTCTGCCTCGCGCAAAACCTGGGCCTTAAGGTCGTTGCCTTTTAATATTTCCTTTAATTCAGGTACCTGTTCAATGGCATCTTTTAGGGTGATTCCCAAAGTATCCGGCACCAACTTTTTGATAGTATTAACCTCAGATAACGGCATATCCAGCACCCGCCCAACATCCTGTATACTGGTACGCGCGGCCATCGAGCCATAAGTAATGATCTGCGCTACCTGGTTTTTGCCGTATTTTTCTACTACATAATCAATTACTTTTTGCCGGCCTGCATCGTCAAAGTCCGTATCAATATCGGGCATCGATTTACGGTCGGGGTTCAGGAACCTTTCGAACAGGAGGTTATATTTTAAAGGATCGATATTGGTGATCCCGGTACAATAAGCAACAACCGATCCTGCTGCCGAACCACGCCCGGGGCCAATAAATACGCCAATATTACGGCCATGTTTTATAAAGTCGGCCACAATTAAAAAGTACCCGGCAAAACCCATTGTACGGATGGTGAAGAGCTCAAAATTTATGCGTTCCTCAACTTCCGGCGTAATTTCTTTATACCGCTCTTTTGCACCTGTAAAGGTTAAGTGTTTTAAATACTCCCACTGGTTTAGCGTATCCGCATCGGGTGTGTTGTGGATATTAAATTCGGGCGGGATAACAAAATTGGGGAGTAAAATATCGCGCTTTAATTTTAAAACTTCAACCTTATCAACTATTTCATTGGTATTGTCTAATGACTCAGGAATATCATCAAACAGCTTACCCATTTCGGCCTGGGTTTTAAAATAAAACTGGTCGTTAGGGAAACCAAAGCGGTAGCCTTTGCCGCCTTCTTCATCCGTAGCAATGGGCGTACTTTGCATATCGCCCGTATTTACGCAAAGCAAAATGTCGTGCGCGTTTGAGTCCTGCTGATCAACGTAATGCGAATCATTTGAGCAGATCACCTTTACATTGTACTTCTTAGCAAATTTTACCAGTACGGCATTTACGGTGTTTTGTTCGGGAAGGTCATGGCGCTGCATTTCAATGTAGTAATCCTCGCCAAACAGATCCAGCCACCACTTAAATTCTTCTTCGGCTTCAGCCTCACTGCCCCGCAAAATAGCCTGGGGTACAGATGCACCCAAACAACAGGTGGTTGCTATGATACCTTTATGATGTTTTAATATCAGCTCCTTATCAATGCGCGGCCATTTGCTGTACAGCCCTTCCATATAACCCAAAGAACAAAGTTTAACTAAGTTTTTATAGCCTTCGGGGTTTTTGGCCAGCATCAGCTGGTGGTACCGTTTATCTTTCTTTTCTTTGGTGAACTGCTTTTTATGCCGGTCGTCCACCACATAAAATTCGCAGCCAACAATGGGTTTTATGTTGTGTTTCCCCGCTTCGGCCACAAACTTAAATACACCGAACATATTGCCATGGTCGGTAATCGCCAGGGCTTTCATCCCATCGGCAGCTGCTTTTTTATATAGTTTTGATATATCGGCAGCGCCATCAAGCAATGAAAACTGGGTGTGAACGTGTAAGTGCGAAAAATCCGGCATGGTGTTTTTTATCCCTCCTTAAAAGACATCAAAGTTACTGAATTTCGTCCGCTAGTTAGCGGATCGGATGTTCGATTTCGGATTTATGTGGAGAAAAAACGGAAATATTAATAAGTAAATTTGTGAGCTTAAAAAAACATGTCATTTCGAACAAAGTGAGAAAACTATACACTTGCTAATCCGCCATGCAAAGCGGGAATGCTTGTGTATAGTTTTCTCTTCGTTCCTCGTCGAAATGACATGGTGGATAAGAAAAACTTATTTATTTCCAAAAATCCGAAATCAATCTACTTGGCATTCAAATTCGGCAAATCATTATTCCCTTTTAAATAGCGTTCCAAATACTGGAAGCTCACATCTGATATTAAAATATAGCTTTCCCAGTTATAGGCCGCGCCGTGTGCGCCGGGAGGGTAAATGCGCAGATCAACATCTTTCCCTGCATTGGTTAATGCCGTTAATAACTGCATGGTATTGGCGGGGTGAACGTTATCATCGCTCATGGAATGGATGAGCAATAAATGGTCTTTAAGGCTGCCTGCAAAGGTCATATCCGCACTGTTTTTATAACCATTTTCATTATCCGCCAAAGGGGCCATATAACGCTCGGTATAAATATCATCATACAAACGCCAGTCGGTAACCGGCGAATTGGCTATACCCACTTTAAACACGCCCGGATGGGTGAGCAGTGTATAAGTAGTGCTGTAACCGCCATAACTGGTGCCCATAATGGCCATTTTTGAGGCGTCGACAAATGGCATTTTGGCGAGGTAACTGGCAGTTTCCACAAAATCATTGCTTTCCCACTTACCCAATTGTTTGTAAACAACTTTCATAAAAGTGCTGCCATAATTGGCAATACCACGGTTATTTACATTGGCGACAATGTAGCCGTTTTGGGCCAGCCACTGCTGCCATATATCAGTCGAAAAACTATTAAATACATCATGCGATTCCGGGCCGCCATAAACGGTCATTACTACCGGGTATTTTTTATTTGGGTCGAAATTGTAGGGTTTAATAATATAGCCGTCCAAACTAACCCCATCCGACGTTTTAAACTTAAAAAATTCAGGGGCTGAATAAGCATGCGTTTGCAGGTACTCATTTACACCGTGGTTGTCTTCCAGCATTTTGAGGGTTTTTCCGTGATCATCGCACAGGCCTACATGTTGTGGCGTACTCACATTGTTATAGGTGTCAAGATAATATTTGGTATTGGGCGACATGTTGATATCGTGGTATCCAGCCACTGCCGACAGTTTTGTTTTATCGCTCCCATCAAACTTTATAGTGTAAAATTGCTGCTCAAGGCCCCCGTCTTCAGCTGATAAATAGTATATCTTTTTTGTTTCAGGGTCAATGCCGGTTACTTTGATCATGTCCCAATCGCCTTTGGTTACCTGGTTAATGAGTTTACCATCATAACTGTAACGATAAATATGATAAAAGCCGGAACGATCAGATACCCAGAAAAACTCCTTCGACTTTTCGGGGAAATACACCATATCGTTCACATTGGTATAAAAATTAAAAATGGCTACCCAGGTGGTATTTTGCTCTTCAAGTACTACATGATGCTCGCCTGTTTTTACATTAAAAAAGTAAAGCTTCATGTGGTTTTGGGCGCGGTTAAGCGTCATCAAAGCCAAAACATCCGGTGTGCTTGTCCAGTATATGCGCGGGATATAAAAATCACCTGTCTCGTCAGGCGTAAGCCATACTTTTTTGCCTGAAGCCACATCAACTACGCCAATTTTTACCGTTGGATTTGGATCACCAACCTGCGGTATGGAAATATGTACCTGTTCGGGGTGTAATCCTTCAAAATTGGTCATTTGGAAATCAGGTACCCGGCGCTCATCAAATTGCCAAAAGGCAATATATTTGCTGTCCTTCGACCAGTTCCAGGCTTGTGCCTGCCCAAATTCTTCTTCATAAACCCAATCATAATGACCGTTGAATATCCCGTTCTCGCTGGTTGAATCACTTGTCAGCTGCTGTTCCTTCCCGCTTGCGAAATCATAAGCAAACATATTGCCGTTGCGCTCCATGCCTACTTTTGTGCCATCAGGCGATAATTCAGCAGTGCGCGCGTCCTTTGCTGCTTGTTTTAATTGTTTTGTATCGACATTGTAATCAAAATAATCGGATATGGCCGAGCGGCGAAAAATATGCCTGGTATTGGTTTTAAAAACAAGGTGCTTTGAATCATGCGACCATTGAAATGATTCGTAATCAAATGGCTTGGTGCTTCCAGGGAAAGTAATGCCTTTACTATTAAATATCAATTCATCCTGTATTGTTTTACAGTCCATCGAACGGATCTCATCATTGTTTATGTACGAGTATTTATTCCCCTCATTTGTCCAGTTAACGCTTTGCGGACCGGGGTTTCCATAAAGGGCGCCGCCTGATCGCAGCGCATCTGATAAGCTGCTGTATTGTTGTTTTGTTTGCGCCTTAAGGCAGAAGGACAACAGGCAGCACAAAAAAAGTGCAGAAATGAACTTAACCGGCATGTATTTATATTTCATAAAAAAGGATTTGAATTGTTGAGGAGATAAAACTAACAGAATTACTTTATATGGGCAAGTGATTAGAGGTTAGAGATTGGAGATTA
>Ga0207033_1032_pt1 | contig 34842 bp, 30 predicted proteins | sample Alteio_BWMinCont_35_FD_153262 | JGI IMG/M metagenome (GOLD analysis project Ga0207033, IMG submission 153262) | Enriched cells from forest soil in Barre Woods Harvard Forest LTER site, Petersham, Massachusetts, United States -... | ecosystem: Environmental > Terrestrial > Soil > Temperate forest >... | reverse complement strand
AAGTCCCGTTTTGCGGATCCAGCTTATTTATACCGCCGCCATCTGTCCCAACCCAAATGTTCTTTTGCTTATCTTCAAATAGGGATAGTACAAAATTGTTCGACAAACTCCCAGGCGATGCGTTATGCCTGTAAAGTGTAAAGCTGGATGTGGTTTTCTTAAAAAGGTTAACCCCGCCACTAAACGCGCCCAACCACATATTTCCTAACCTATCGCTGCATATCGAATAAATTGAATTACCATTGATACTGTTATCATCTACTTCATCATGATGGTAACTATAAAATTTGCAATTTTTTGTATCCAGGATAGAAAGCCCGCCATTTTCAGTTCCGATCCATAAATTTCCATTTGCGTCCTTTTTCAGGCTATAAACTGTATTGCTTGAAATACTGTTTGCGGAATTTCCCCGCTGCTTAAAGCATTTGAAAGTTTTATTCGTTTTATCAAATAAATAAAGCCCATCTTCCTGCGTACCTATCCATAATTGATCTTTGTTATTTTCAATTATGCAAATAACATTGCTGCCTGCTATGTTTTTAGTTATAGGATCTCTGTAAGGAAACTTTGAAAAGGAATTATTTTTTTTATTATACAGGCTTAACCCTTCCGTTGCAGTCCCAACCCATAAATTGTGTTGTGAATCTTCAAAAACTGTTCGAACGTTGTCATCGGCTATACTATTTGCATCAGAATTTGAGTGTAAGTGATGCCTGAATATCTTTTTCGTAATTTCAAAACAATCCAATCCACCTTCCTGTGTTGCTATCCATAAATTGCCATCCGAATCAATTGCCAGCCTGTTGACGATATTATTTGAAAGACTGTTTATATTTTTATTGTCATGCAGGTAGCGTGTAAAGGTACCGGTATTTCTATCATACTTGTTTAAACCGCTTTGAGTGGCTACCCAAATATTGCCATCCCGGTCTTCAACCAGGCTGGCGATCAAATTATTACTTATACTGTTGTCGTTTTTGGAATCGTACCGATAGGTAATGAATTTATAGCCGTCGTACCGGTTTAAACCATTCCTGCTCCCGATCCACATAAATCCACGGCTATCCTGTATAATGCAATTCACATTTATTTGAGAAAGCCCTTCCCTTGTTCCGATGTGTTCAAACTTGATGCCCGGGTCTTGGGAAAAACCTAAACAAGGAACAATTATAAACATGAAAAACACTACGCGCCTGAAAATATCAGCTGTATTTAAACCACCTATCATCCACTAAAAATTAAAGCCAGGTTATGCTCACCAAAGAAAACGGGCAAACTATATATTATTAATTAAATAGCTCTTACGTAAAGAAATTTTAAAAGTTGGTTTTCTGATAATATTTCCTAACAAGGTGAATGCTGTTACTGCAATAAACACCAAAGAAATAGGCCGGGCGCTAATATTGCATTATAGCCAGGTTTAGCAACGGAAAGTTTTTGAATGTCGAACACCCGGATTATAGGATGTCGAATGAAGTTTTTTAATGGGCTAAGATCAGCTCCTATTAATTTCTAAAGATAGATGTGTATTCAGGCTTTTTTTTTAAGGGTTATGAAAAGATAAACACATCTGTTAAAAAACAAGATTGCCCCTGTAAAAAAGATTAACATGTTAACCTGTTTTGACACAACAAGGCCACTCCAGCTAATCTGGGTTAGCACATATCCCGTAAGAATAAAGTACTCAAACAATATTATCTTGCCTATGCGGGTCGCTTAGTATATAAGCGGTTTTAGACCTTTAAGAAAACTATAAAGACCGGCCACCATCATTAACACAAAGCCAAATCCTGTGAAAACAGGGCTTAACCATTCCATATCCGATGCGAGCATTGATTGTGAAGCGATTGTAAGTGTGCAACCAAACATCAGGCAACTTAATGCCACCATTATTTTTATAGTCCTGTTCATACTTTTTAAACGGGGATTAACCTTTAAAGGTTACGGCATTAAGGGAACGTTGCCTTTTTAGCAAATTTTCAATAGTAAGCAACCGGATTGTAAGGTTTAAACGCTTAATTCCCTTTTTTTATTGATGAGCCTGCGTATTTTATGATGCAGGAGTATAGGTTCAAAAGGTTTCTCGATAAAGTCATTGCCGCCGGCTTTTTTTGCCTGGTCTTTTTCATGATTTATTACTGAAGCGGAAAAGGAAATTATGGGGATATCCTTTTTTGAATCATTCATTTCTTTGCGGATTTTTTTTGTGGCCTCGTACCCGTTCATTACCGGCATGTGTATGTCCATTAATATCAAATTATAGTCGTTTTTTTTCAGCTTTTCAAAGGCCTCCAGCCCGTTGATGGCAACATCTACTTTAATATTCCACTCTTTTAACATTTTTACGATCATAAACTGGTTAATAGCATTATCCTCAGCTAACAGCACTAAAACATTGTCTAATTTTGGAAGGTCGGATAATTTTTTTTCAAGGCTATTTGTTTTTGCGGGTTCATCAACAAGCTCGTACCAGTTATCAAAAATAAAGGTTGTCCCCTTGCCTATTTCGCTTTCAACTTTTAATGTGCCCCCCTTTAACTCTATCAGCCTTTTAACTATTGATAAGCCTAAACCAGTGCCGCCAAATTTTTGCCATGTCTTATCTTCAATTTGCTCAAACCGGGTAAATATCTTTTCTATAGATGATTTAGAAATGCCAATGCCAGTATCCTTAACTCTAAATTCCAGCAGCGCTCTCTCATCATTTTTTTCTTTTAATTTAAGACTGACCTTTATACTGCCTGAATTTGTAAATTTTATTGCATTGCTTATCAGGTTCATTAAAATTTGATTTAATCTTAAAGAATCGGCCATTATCATTGAAGGCGCTTTGTCATCAATCTCATAAAATAGCTTTAACCCTTTTTCATTTGCCATAGGCATTGTTAACTCACAAATGTTTTTCACCAGGTCGGTAATATTGGTCTTTGATCTTACTATCTCAATTTTTCCTGCATCAATTTTTGCGCTTTCTAATATTTCATTAACAATACCAAGCAATGATCTTGATGAGATGTCCATCAATTTTATGATCTCGTCCCGGTCAGCGTCAACTTCAGCATCTTTTAATAGAGAGGTCAAGCCAAGGATAGCATTTAACGGTGTTCGTATTTCATGGCTCATGTTTGATAAAAAATCCTCCTTAATAGCCTTGCTTTTTTCAGCTTGCTCTAATGCTTTGTGTAGTTCTTCCTGGTAACTTTCCAACTCTGAGTTTTTTTTTGTTATTTCCCTTTCGTGATTAATTAAAGTTATAAGCGAATTAACTTTTGCAGTGGTTATATAAAGATCAAGCGGTTTAAATAAATAATCAACGGCGCCTTTGCTTAATCCCTTTACCACGTCTTCCGAATTCATGGAGTGCCCGGTTATTAAAATAACCATTATATGTTTTGTTAACGGATTACTTTTAATTAAATCGAGCAACTCAAACCCATCCATTTCGGGCATTTTAACATCGATCAGCGCTATTGAAATATCGTTGTCGATACATAATTGTATTACATTTTTTGGGGAGGAGGTAATGAAAATATTCAACCCTTTGCGTTCTAATGATGCTTCTAACATCATAGCGTTATCAATCTTATCATCAACAATAAGAATGTTAATATTTTTATGTGAAAAACGATTCATTGCAGTATATTATAATAAGGTTTTCTTTTAACGAATTTAACGAAATAATTTGAAACTGATTGCATATAAAGTAATTTTTAATTAACACTTTATACACTATATTAACACTTTAATCTACTATAAAAGGATTTAAACTAATTTGGTTTTAATTTTTTTGTAACAAATTAATATTTACTTATTTAACAGTTCGCGACTTGGCGGGCAAAATGGTGAAAAGAGTTATTCAATACTTTTTTTGCAGTAAAAAAATTGAATACACTAAGACCCCTCATGCTTTAACCGCCACGAAAAAAAATGATGCTTTTTTTTATTTGAACATTTTATTAACTATCCTGTTTTAAAAGGTTTATTTTTATTGAAATTCCAAAAATAATCCGTGGAAAATCTTCAAAATCCAACTATAATTTCAAGACAGTCCCCGTGACGGTTTAAACAATTATCCGTCAACCTATCATCATATTTTTCTAAAAAGTAGCCAGGCATCAGCCATAAAAGTAATATTGTGAGTGGGGAGTAGGCAGTAGTGAGTAAAAATACACCACTCACATCTGTCAATTCACTATTCATTGCAAAAATGCAAACATCCATGTCCAAAAAAATCCTCGCCATTTCGGGCAGCCTGCGGGCGGGTTCGTCCAACCATGCTATTCTGCGTTTCTTATCTACCATGGCCCCAAAGGGCGTCAGCTTCACTATTTATAATAATTTAGTACAAATACCGCCATTTAATCCCGGGGTTGATCATGAAATACCGCCAGTACTTGTTGTGGAATTACGTAATCTCATAAAAGATGCAGATGGTATTATCATTTGCACTCCTGAGTATGCCTATGGCGTTCCGGGTCAACTTAAAAACGCCCTCGACTGGACGGTTTCGAGCGGTTCGCTGGTGGATAAGCCGCTGGCATTGATCACCGCCTCAACCGGCGGCGAAAACGCGCATGCCGCCTTACTTTTGATTTTAGCGGCATTGTCTGCAAACGTATTGAAGGATGCTACACTGCTGATCTCTTTTATCCGTTCGAAAATGGATGGAGATGGGAATATTACGCATGAGAAAACGCGCGAAAGTTTAATTGCCGGGTTTAATGTGCTTTTAAACGCCATGTAAAAGTTGTAGTAGTTGTAAATGCTAAAAATTAAAACACAACAACCTTTTCAACAATCCCAACAAACCAACTGCCAATTTGACAACTCTGCTCCTTTTGGAACAACCATTGATGAACAGGGTTATCAATAAAACATTAACCCAATTCAAATAAAAGATTATGCAGGAAAAAGGCACAATTTCGATCCATACCGAAAACATCTTCCCGATTATTAAGAAATTTTTATACTCAGATCATGAGATATTTTTGCGCGAGCTGATATCAAACGCTGTTGACGCCACTCAAAAAATAAAACGCCTGGCTTTATCAGGACAATATAGCGGTGAGCTTGGCAACCTGAACGTTGAGGTCGCTTTTGATGAAAAGGCAAAAACCATTACAATTTCTGACCACGGTTTGGGCATGACCGCCGATGAGATCAAAAAATACATTAACCAGATCGCTTTCAGCGGGGCTACTGAATTTGTTGAAAAATTTAAGGACGCTAAAGATGCAAATGAAATTATTGGGCGTTTCGGCTTAGGCTTTTACTCCGCGTTTATGGTGGCCGACCAGGTGGAAATACAAACCCTATCCTACCAGGAAGGCGCTGAACCAGCCCATTGGGTTTGCGATGGCAGCACTGAATTTGAGATCAGTGAAGGTAACCTGGCCGAACGCGGTACCGAAATAACCCTGCACATTAATGCAGATGGCGAAGAGTTTTTAAACAAACGCCGCATACAGGAAATCCTTGACAAATACTGTAAGTTTTTACCTGTGCCTATCAAATTCGGCACAACAACACAGGAAGAAGAGGACGGTGTTGATGAAGAGGGCAAACCAAAATACAAATCGGTTGAAACTGATAACATTATCAATGATACCAACCCTATCTGGACAAAAGCGCCTGCTGATCTGAAGGATGAAGATTACCTTAATTTTTACAAACAGCTTTACCCGTTTTCAGAAGACCCCTTATTCTGGATCCACTTAAATGTTGATTATCCCTTTAACTTAACCGGGGTATTATACTTCCCGAAATTGAAGAACGATTTCGAGATGCAGCGCAATAAGATAAAACTATTCTCACGCCAGGTATTTATTACTGATGAAGTGAAAGATATTGTGCCCGAGTTTTTAATGCTGCTGCATGGCGTGATCGATTCGCCGGATATTCCGCTAAACGTATCGCGCAGCTTTTTGCAAGCAGATAGCAATGTTAAAAAGATAAACAGCTATGTTACCAAAAAAGTGGCTGACAAGTTGGCGGAGCTGTTTAAAAACGATCGTAAGGCTTATGAAGATAAATGGACAGATATTGGCCTGTTTGTGAAATACGGTATGATAAGTGAAGAAAAGTTTTATGATAAAGCCAAAGACTTTGTTTTACTGACCAATACCAAAAAAGAGAACTATACTTTAACCGAATATAAAGACAAAGTAGAACCGGAACAGACAGATAAAGACGGCAGACTGGTTTATATTTATACCAATGACCCGGCAAAACAAGATGCCTTTATACAATCGGCCAACAAAAAAGGTTATGATATTTTACTGCTGAACCACCCTATCGACAATCATTTTATAGGCCATTTGGAGCAAAAACTTGAAAAAACATCCTTCAAACGCGTTGATGCTGATGTTGCCGATAAACTGATTAAAAAAGAGGACGCCCCGGCACATGTTTTGACCGAAGAACAGGCAGCGAAAGTGAAGGTTATTTTTGATAAAGCCATTAACAAACCAGCCTACAAGGTTGAGCTTGAAAGTTTAAACCCCGACGAACTGCCCGTAACGGTGACGATGGATGAGTTTATGCGCCGGATGAAAGAAATGGCGGCAATGGGTGGCGGCATGGCCTTTTACGGCAGCATGCCCGATAATTACAAAGTAATTGTTAACGCGAACCATAAGCTAATCAGCCGGATACTTAGTGAAGAAAATGAAGAAATGCAGGCCGAACTTTCAAAACAGGCCTTTGACCTGGCGTTGCTTTCGCAAGGCTTATTAACCGGTGCCGAACTTACTGAATTTGTTAACCGCAGTGTTAATTTGATATAAAGGAAAGAGCCAGGAACCAAGAGTCAAGAGCCAAGGCAAGAAGTAGTTAGCTTTTTGTCTTGACTCCTGGTTCTTGATTCTTGGTTCTTGATTCTTTAAAATAAACTATACCTTAGTATAATGTTTAGGATTGTTAATCGTTAAATGTATACCAAAGCATTAACCATGAAATCGTTACTAAAATTATTCTTTGTTTTTGCAGTGATTTTGGGTAGTTTAAATATGGCCCATGGGCAAAGCACAAGAAAAGAGCGGCAAGCTGCCAAAGCCGCTAACGTAAAAAACATGATCGACTCTGTAAATTACGTTTTCAGAGCAAACTATGCAATCCCGCAAGGCGGCGGCAGCAGGCAACTGACCTCGGAGTATGATCTGAAAGTTGTTAAAGGTAAGATAATTGCTTTTTTACCTTATTTTGGAAGGGCGTATGTTGCGCCTGAACCTGGCACAACCGAAGGCGGCATTAAATTTACCACTACAAAATTCAGTTACGATGCAAAGCAGGGTAAAAAAGGGAACTGGGAAATCGTAATTAAACCTAAAGATAACAACATTACCGATTGGCGGGATGTACAGCAATTAACACTGAATATTTCCCCTACCGGGTATGCATCCCTGCAGGTGATCAGCAGCAACCGGACCTCTATATCATTTGAAGGGGAAATTGCGAAAACCGATAACTAAATAATTTAATAAAATTTGAATCATAGTATGGTATGGTATTTGATTGTTAACTGTTGATTATTAATTATAATTACCAGTTACAATTAAATCAAATAGCTATGAAAAATTTAAGTAAATTATGCATTGTATTTGCATTTATTTTTTTAGGCGTAAATGCAACCCGGGCGCAAACATCTTTAAAAGATGACAGAGCCAGGAAGGCTAAAGAGGTAAAAAGCGAGATAAACAGCAAAGATTTTGTTTTTGAAGCAACCCAGGCGGCTATGAAAAAAGGTGAAGAGCCTTTAAAATATCATAAATATGATGTTGTTGTTGTAAAAGATACGCTGATTGCCAATTTGCCCGGTGTAAGTAAAGGACCTTTAAAAGTTGCCACAACCAATTATACCTTTAATGAAACAAGAGGTAAAAATGGTTATGATATCGTTATTATGCCAAAAGCAGGGGTTACCAGTGATGTAAAAGAAATAAAAATGAAAGTAACACCGCAAGGACATGCTTCGTTGCGTGTTGAGACCGCCAATCACGGCCCGCTGGAACTGTTTGGTTATATAAAGCAGGAGGATTATTGATTTAGTGATTGGAGATAAGAGATTAGTTTTTTTGGTCAGAAAGAAACATTGGCTAAGCCTGGAGAAAAGCACTAATGACCAAAGACTCAGTACCAATGACCAATGACTAATGACTCAATGACTAATGACCAATAACTAATGACCAATTATCCTTTAGCCCTACACCTGATAGCTTTCTTCTAAAGGCTTCATTTACAAGGTAAAATATCTTATCGGCCGCAGGTTTATTTGTTAAACCCTGCGGCCTTATATTTGAAATGCAATTGCGGGATTCATCGGTTAGTCCTGGTTGTGGATTGTAGGTAAGATAAGCCCCCATACTGTCTGCCGAACTTAACCCGGGCCGTTCCCCGATCAGCAATATGGAAAATCTCGCATTTAAGCCATGCCCGATATCATCACCAATAGCTACCCTGCCCTGCTCTACAAGACATAAAGGAGCTAACTTTAATTTTACGGATGATAACATGGGAATCAATATTTCTAATAAATCAAATGCGTTTTCGTTAACCGCAGTAGCTGAAAGCCCATCGGCAATAATTATGGCTATGTCGGCCCCTGCTCTGTAATCTTTTAGCAGTTCTTCCGATTCCTCGTTTAATTGCCTTCCCAGGTCAGGCCGTTTCAAATATTTATGACGGGTTTGGGCATTACTATGCAAGTGCAAAACAGGTAAATTAAAGGCTTTTAAACGGTTCAACAGACCTTCGATGTCCAATACTGAATACACTGCGTCGCGGGCATGGGCATGCGCAAGCTTAAATTCCAGCGATTGTTTTATTGGGATACTGTTGCCAACCCTGCCGATTGCTATACGGGCTGCCGTAAACTCCCGCAAGGAAGATAGTGGATCTGGTTTGCTAATTTCCTTCATATTAAAATAATCCGGTTAATAATTTATGCGATGGGTTTACCGGCAAGAGACCACCCTTCTCATCCAAAATGCCCTGTTTCATTAGCCATTGTTCAAATTCAGGCGCGGGCCTTAAACCCAAAACTTTTCGTAAATATAACGCATCATGAAAGGAAGTGGATTGGTAATTCAGCATAATATCATCGGAGCCCGGTATACCCATTATAAAACTGCATCCTGCTACGCCTAATAAAGTGAGCAGGTTATCCATATCGTCCTGGTCGGCTTCGGCATGGTTGGTATAGCAAACATCAACACCCATTGGCAAACCAAGCAGTTTACCGCAAAAATGGTCCTCCAACGCTGCCCTTATGATCTGCTTGCCATCATATAAATATTCCGGGCCGATAAAGCCTACAACTGTATTCACCAACAGTGGTTTATATTTCCGTGCGATAGCATAAGCCCTGGCTTCGCAGGTTTGCTGGTCGACGCCATGATGCGCGTTTGCTGAAAGCTCACTACCCTGCCCTGTTTCAAAGTACATTACATTGGTCCCAATAGTACCCCTATTAAGCGATAACGTTGCCTGGTAAGCTTCATCAAGCAAAGCAAGGTTAATACCAAAACTGGTGTTGGTTTGTTCTGTACCACCGATAGATTGAAAGCACAGGTCCACCGGCGCGCCTTTGCCAATAAGATCGAGGGTGGTAGTAATGTGGCTCAATACGCATGATTGTGTGGGTATTTCAAATTGCTCACGCACATTATCAATCAGTTTTAGTAAATTCATAACCGTAGCAGGACTGTCCGTAGCAGGATTAATGCCGATGACCGCATCGCCGCTGCCATACAACAAGCCATCGATCATACTGGCGGCAATGCCTTTTGGGTCGTCAGTTGGGTGATTCGGTTGCAACCGGGTTGAAAAGTGCCCCTTTAGTCCGATTGTATTGCGAAACCTGGTTATCACTTCGCATTTTTTTGCGACAGCAATCAAGTCCTGGTTACGCATCAGTTTTGATACTGCGGCGGCCATTTCGGGGGTGATCCCCGCTTCTATGCTTTTTAATATCGCAGTATCAGTTTCATCGCTTAAAAGCCAATCCCTGAATTCTCCAACGGTTAGACTACTGATAGCACTAAATGCATCAGCATTATGACTATCAATAATCAATCTTGTAACTTCATCCTGCTCGTACGGGATGATCACCTCATTTAAAAATGTTTTTAAAGGGACATCTGCCAACGCTATTTGTGCTGCGACCCGTTGTTCGTAGCTTTCGGCGCAAACACCCGCTAATACATCGCCTGTACGGTAAGGCGAGGCTTTGGCCAGCAAAGTTTTGAGGTCATCAAACCGGTAAACGATATTCCGAACGGTGAAGCTATACACAGGGTTAATTAGTGAATTGGTGAATTAGTGAGTTAGTGAATTCGTGAATTCGTGAATTAATGTAATCGGTGAAATCTTTTCATAATAATCGGTGAAATCATCTAATAAAAATCGGTGAAATCACTCAATATAAATCGGTGGCACCATAAAATCATCTATCAACTTTACTTTGTGTTTTCCCATCAGCATAAATACGATTATTACTACTGCAAGTCCTGTAAAGAAATATACGCTTAATATAAAATTGTAGTATATCATTGCGAACAATGTTACGCTGGATATGACTAAAGCTATTGCAGGAAACACGGGGTAAAATGGCGACGAAAACGAACGTTCAAGCCCTGGCTCCTTAACCCGCAGAATAAAAAGGCTGATCATGCTCATCATATACATTAATATGGCTCCCATTACCGATATAATGATGATCTTATTGGTATCTGAATAGTAAAGTGCAAAACAACTGATTACCCCTCCTGCTATAAGCGCCCAATGCGGTGTTTTGAATTGGCTACTTACTCTTGATAAAAACCGGGGTAAATAACCGCTCCTCGCCATGGCGAATACCTGCCTTGATGATGCCAATATAGTGCCATGAAAAGATGCTATCAAGCCAAAAAGGCCAATGCTGGCGAAGATCTTTGTAAAGCTTCCGACCTTGCCTAACGCAATGCTGATGGCTTCAGGCAAGGGATAATCCAAATTGCTAAGTTTGCGCCAATCTGTTAAGCCACCTGTGAAGATCATTACACCAAGAGCTAAAAATACCAGGGTTGCTAATCCTGATATATACCCTTTTGGGATATTACGTTTTGGATCTTTAACTTCTTCGGCCACCATGGCAACGCCTTCAATAGCAAGGTAAAACCAAACGGCATAAGGCAATGCTGCAAAAATGCCCGTCCACCCGAATGGCATAGGGTGACTTACAAAATTATTCATTTTAAAATGGGGAGAAACTACCCCAATAAACAACAGCAATTCTGTTACAGCCAGTATAGTTACAAATATGGAGAACGTGGCCGATTCCTTTATTCCTAAAATATTAATAACAATAAAAACCACGTTAAAAAATAAGGCCGAATATAGAACCGGGACAACCGGCCATAAAAAATGCAGGTAAGCGCCCAAAGCAAAGGCTATGGCAGGCGTGGCAAAAAGGAAATCGATAAGCGTGGCATAACCGGCAATTAAACCGCCAAATGGTCCCAGCGCCCTGTAAGCATAGGCAAATGCGCCGCCCGCATGTGGAATAGATGTGGTTAGTTCAGTATAACTGAATATAAAGGTGATATACATCAGAGTGATTACAAGGGTGGCGATAAGAAAGCCAATAGTACCCGAAACAGCCCAGCCCAAATTCCAGCCGAAATATTCACCGGATATAACCAGGCCGACAGCAATGGCCCATAAATGTACAGGTTTTAAAACCCTTTTTAAATGTTCAGTTTTTGTATTTGCCATAGGCAGGTTGTGGCAATTTATTGCCGCCTTAAGATACTTAAAGCCTGTGTTATTTCAAAATGGGGAATATTAAGGAATTATTAAGGAAATGGGGCTTATAAAAGGTATTTATGTAGCTATAATTAATCTTTGTTTAACATGAACTAATTAAAACTGTTTTACGTTTACAATGTTAATAAAATATCAATAAACCGGGCCAATTTATTCAAAAGCATGTTGTTAATTAACGTAACTTCGACAGAAAATTTACCGCTTAAGTTTGCAGATTTTAAGCAATATGATTTACCGGAACCGCCAGGCGGCATCGATGCTGAAATTAATGAGGACTTGATATTGAAGTTTGAGGACGAGGAAGAAGCTGTCGATTATATCGGGCAGTTGGAAGATTTGTCATCTGAATTAAATAATAAATCTTCCGTGCAAAATATTGCTATTAATGGTATAATTTTAGCAATAAGTAATGACGAGTTTGTACAAAGTTATTTGCAAAATAAATAAATAAATAAAAATTTGATATCATGTTACGTATCACCCTACCACCATTAAGCCCAAAACGGATAACCTCTTCCGATTTTAAAAATTACCATCTCCCCATTCCTTCAAAAGGAGTAAAAGAACGTGGGGGAAAAAATACTGTTTTAGTTTTTGATAACGAGTATGAAGCTGTTGTTTATGCTGACCAGCTGGAAGAAATGGTTACAACAGTAAGCAAAAGCTCGCCGTTAAAAAATATCCTGCGCGATTTAATTACTTCTATACGTAACGATGATACTATAAGAAATTACGTTGAGTACTCTTCAATATACACCTGGTTGAAAAATTGCGTAAAGAGCATCCGTTTCGCTATGAAACCATCACGGTACGCCGTGAGGAATAAATACCTTGGGTATTAAAGAACCAAGAGTCAAGACAGTATATTATAGTCGATAAAAAACTTACGCAACTATTTCCTGTCTCTTATTTCCTGGTTCCTGACTCTCGATTCCTGGCTCTTCTTCCTTACGCCTTCAAAGTCTGCGTTATGTATTCGTAACTGCTCTTAATACTCGCAAAAGCATCTTTTGGCATGTCATGCTCTACAAAGAAATGCTGCATCCCCGCAACCTTTTGATTCTCGAATATCCTTTTAAAATCAATAACGCCACTGCCAACAGGCATAATATTTTTATAACCTTTATCCAAATCCTTAACATGCCATAAAGGGAAACGGCCGGGATGTGCTTTAAACAATTCAACAGGGTCTTGGCCGCCTTTGGTAACCCAGGCAAGGTCAAGCTCCATTTTTACATTATGAGGGTCGGTTTCAGATAAAAGCAGGTGATAAGGAATTTTACCTTCCACCGTATGAAACTCCATATCGTGGTTGTGATAGCAAAACTGGATGCCTGCTTTTTTTGTAGCCTCGCCGGTTTTGTTTAATATTTCAATGCTTGATTTTATCTCGGCAAGCGTACCAGTTGGTGCATTAGCGCAAACTAAGTAAGGTAAGCCGCCTTCCGAGGCTTCATCAACTATTTGCTGCATATTGTCCCTAAGGTTCATCATAGGGGGTATCACCATTGGTTTGCCATCAGCGCCGACCGGCATTTTATAGCCCTTTGGCAGCTTAAACGGCGCACCTATCACATGGTGCGATTTCCACGACATACCCAAGCCATTCACCAAAGCCTTAAACTCTTTTGGTTTCATGCCATAAAAACCACCCTTTTTACTGAAAGCCGATTCTATTTCCTTATAGCCAATAGCTGCTACCTTTGTTAAGCTGCCTTTTACGTCATCATCTATAATGCCAAAAAGGGTAAAAAGCTGCAGCCCAACCGGATGCGGCGCCATAAAATTAAGAAGTGACCCGGCTTTTGATGATAAAGCCATACCGCCAAGTGCCAGTGTACCTGCACTTTGCAAAAACTTTCGCCTGTTGTAGTTCATATAATTGGTAATTTAGTTTAATTGATGCTTAAAGCTAAATGATTATTATGGCATTTGGAAATTTTATTGTGTCATTTTTACACAATAAGAGGAAAAAGCAGAAGATACTAAAGTGTTCGCGATGTTCATCTCAAAAAAAACGGAACACTTTTTCTTACTTCCGGACTTTCCGACTTTACTGACTTTCGGACTTTTCTTCCCCTACCGATGCAAACAACTCGCAATCAAACCTGTCCACCCCGTTTGGTGCGAAGCGCCTACACCCCTGCCGTTATCGCCATCAAAATACTCATGAAATAAAATGTAATCCTTAAAATTCGGATCCATTTGAATCCTGGGGTAATTATTAAATACGGGGCGTTTGCCGTCTTTATCCATTAAAAATATGCCCGACACCCTGTTGTAAAGCTCATTGGCCACCTGTTGCAGGGTCATAAAATTACCCGAATTGGTGGGATGTTCAATTTTATAGTCGTCGCCATAATACTGGTAAAATTTGTGCAGGCTTTCTATCAACAGAAAATTCATGGGTATCCATATCGGCCCGCGCCAATTGCTATTGCCGCCAAACAGGCCGCTGTCGCTTTCGGCGGGGGTATATTTAATGCTAAATTCCATGCCGTCAACGTTCACCTGGTAAGGATTATTCAGATGATATTTTGAAAGCGAACGAATGCCGTAAGGACTCAGAAACTCATTTTCATCGAGCATGTATTTAAGCAGTGATTTCATCCTGTAGCCGCGAAGCAAACTTATAAGGTGTTTACCCGGCCCTTTTGTTTCGGCCCAGCGCGAAACAAGCAAAGCAAGGTCGGGCCGGTTTTCGGCAAACCAGTTCATCCGGTTACTAAAGATGGGGTTATTGGTTATGTCATCGTCATCAATTACTTCGGCGGCAAATAATGGGATTAAACCAACCAGGCTCCTGAATCTCATTTTTTGGGTGCTGTTATCCGGCAGCCGGATCTGATCATAGAAGAAGCCATCGGTGTCGTCCCACAAACCTTCATTGTCCTGGCCAAAGTTTGAAATAGCGCCGGCAATGTATATAAAATGCTCAAAAAACTTTGAAGCGATATCGCGGTAAGCGCTATCGGTGATAGCAAGTTCAGTGGCTATCCGCAATAAATTCAATGAATACATGGCCATCCAACTGGTGCCATCAGCCTGTTCAAGGGTTTGGCCGCCCGGCAGATGTGCATTCCTGTCAAATACCCCTATGTTATCAAGCCCTAAAAATCCACCTTCAAAAATATTATTCCCCGATGCATCCTTACGGTTAACCCACCAGGTAAAATTGATCATCAGCTTATGAAAAATGCGTTCTAAAAAATAAGTGTCCCCTTTGCCGTCATTGGCTGCTTTATCTTTTAAATAAATTTTCCAGGTAATCAGGGCATGCACGGGTGGGTTGGCGTCGCCAAAATCCCATTCATAAGCCGGCAACTGCCCGTTTGGATGCATATACCAATCCCTAACGAGCTGTGTCAGTTGATTTTTCGCAAAAACTATATCAAGTGTAGCCAGCGGGATGCAATGAAAAGCAAGATCCCAGGCTGCAAACCAGGGATATTCCCATTTATCAGGCATCGACATGATATCCCTTGTATTGAAGTGCATCCATTTGCTGTTCCTTTTGTCCAACCTTTCAACAGGAGGTTTAGGCTCTGCCGGGTCGCCGGTAAGCCAGTGACGAACATCGTAATAATAAAACTGTTTGCTCCACAACATCCCGGCAAAGGCCTGGCGCTGTACCATCCGCCGGTCCACATCTTCATTCCCTTGCTGTATATCGCCGTAAAACTGATCAGCCTCGGTACTTCTTGAGTCAAATAACCTGTCAAAATCTTCAAATCCATTACTGGCATCTTTCGACAGCCTTAACCTTATGGTTACACTTTGTTTGGCCGGAACATTTACGTCGTAATTAGCTGCTGCCCTTGTCCCTGTTTTTTTGGGGTTGAGGGTATCCGACCCATGTACAATATGATCACTTATCCCGTCTTTATAAAACTGTCGGCCATCGTCATAATTATACAGTCGCTTTGTATTGGTGTCATTATCGCAAAATAACAATTCCGGCGATCCTTCCCCGTTTAACCAAAACTGCCCTAAATCTTTATGATACACCTCAATCATCCCATGCGAATCTGCCGTTAACTCCGGTACATAATTATCATAACCCCATGCCCAGGTATTGCGGAACCATATAGTTGGCAATACATTTAATGCAGCATCATTGTTGCCCCGGTTGTGTACGGTTATTTTTACAAGGATGTCTTCCTGTGTATTTTTGGCATATTCAATAAACACATCAAAATAGGCATCCTGATCAAGCAAGCCGGTATCAATTAACTCAAATTCCGGGTCATTACGACCACGCTTTTTATTTTCATAAACCAGCCAGGCATAGGGGTATTCATTTTGGGGGTATTTATACAGCATTTTCTGATACGAATGCGTGGGCGTATTATCAAGGTAATAATATAGCTCCTTTACATCCTCGCCGTGATTGCCTTCTGGATTGCTCAAGCCAAAGTAGCGTTCTTTTATTATAGGGTCTTTTTTGTTCCATAAAGCTACCGAGAAACAAAGTAACTGCTCGTTATCACAAATCCCACCGATGCCCTCCTCACCCCAGCGATAGGCTTTGCTGCGGGCCATATCATGGGTAATATAATTCCAGGCATCACCATTGGCACTATAATCTTCCCGAACTGTCCCCCACTGGCGGTCACTGACATACGGCCCCCATTTTTTCCATGTGGGATCTTTTAACCTAGTTTGTTCTGCATTCATATAATGTTTTTATAGGTGTGCTATAAAACTACAACAAAGAAATGCATTGCTATCCCCATGCATTCCTCAAAAATCTTAACCAATTGCCATGCATCATATTTTCAATATCAGTTTCACTATATCCCCTGATTTTTAATAATGCTGGTACTTTTTGCAGGTCGGCTATCGTTTCCAAATCATAAGGGCATTGTTCGCGCCCGAAAGCGCCGTCGAGGTCAGTCCCCATACCTACATGCAATGCATTACCTGCAAGCTGGCAAATATGATCGATATGGTCTATCATCACATCCAAATTACAGTTCATTGCCTTTGGATCCGAAACTCCCCTGATCCAGCCTGGCACCATCATCCAGGCATCAAGCGCCGCTCCTATTACTGCGCCCCGGTTTATCAGCGCTTTAATCATTTCATCGCTATATTGGCGGTTATGGTTAACCAAAGCCCTGCAATTATTATGACTGGCCCATACATGGCCATTAAAATGATCGAGCGCTTGCCAGAAAGCGTCATCGCAAAGATGCGTGGCGTCTAAAATAATATTCAGCCGCTCCATTTCTTTTAGTAATTCAATTCCATGCGGCCCCATTTTCCCTGTAGCGTCCGTTCCGTTGGCATAACGTCCGGGACCATAATGCGCAGGGCCTACAGCCCTCAAACCATAGTTATAAGCGCGTTCCAAATGACCAATGGTTACTATAGAATCTGCACCTTCCAGGCTTAATATGTATCCAACAGGTTTGTTATGATTGTGTTTGCCGTCATTCCAAAGTTTAATATGTTTTTCAAGGCTTTGCAGGTCATTTACCTGCACCATTTCACCATCTTCCTCCATGGCTTTGTACCAGGCAACCTGTCCCTGTGTTTGCGCCCATGCTTGCTCAGGCGAATGCCAGCCGGGCAATGGGTTATCCGGCGCTACATAACGGCCAATCTGCGTGGCTACAACTAAACCGATATTACCTTTCCTTAATTCCGACAATGAAACAACCGCCTTTCCCCGGTCGGGTTTATCCGTTAAGCCTTTTTCACGTTCGTTTATTTCTGCAAGTGGTTTCCGCAGGTCGCGGTTCCATTCCATGGCGTTCATGCTTAAATCTAAATGGGCGTCGATGGTGAACATGGTTTGTTGGTTGGATTGAGTTAGAATTGGTTGATTGGTTGATTGAGTTAGATTGAGTTAATTGGGTTGGATTAGGTTAAAAGTAATAACACCGCAGGACGCTATCTTACCTTTGACCTTTTACCTTTCACCTTATATTGTTATTTTTCTATCTCTGGCAACGTTTTTCCATTCGCCGTTTGTTTTGTTGTTTTCAATAGTAATTGCACGCTCGTATAAGGCAATGGTGGGGCAAATATGATGCGGAAGTCCATAAAACACATCCCCTACCTTGTATTTGTGGTCTTTGCCAGCATCTACCACCAGGTGCTCTTCGCTTTGCCCTATCATAGCCAATTCGGGCGCATTCAGGAAATAAATACGCTTATCCAATTCATTTTCAGCAGCTACAGATTTATGGCCGGCATCAAGGCATAACTTTGTTTCATCCGGTAACGAAATTACCCTTGTAACTACCAAAGCCGCAGTTAAAAATGGCTGCTCCTTTAACATAGTTTGATAGCCCTTGTCCCAATATATAAACGTACCGGGGCTACATTCAATATATTCTCTTTTTGAATGGATAGGGAAAGTTGGTGACCCACCCGCTATTATAACAGGTTCATGATAACCTTTATGCTTTAAATCTGCCTGCAGTTTAAGCACGAGTTCAAAACCTGCATCACACTTTTCAGTACGGATATCAAGATCGGTATCATGAATATGCCCATCATAAGCATGCAGACCGACAGGTTTTATGCCGGGCAAAAGGTTGCAGTCAACATACAATTGCAGCGCTTCATTACCAGGAGCTATTCCTGTACGGTTTTGACCGACGTTCAAATCAATATAAACTTTTATTACCGCTTTGTTTTTTATCGCCGCCGCTGATATTTCTACCGCCGCACTGATATTATCCACAAGGCAGGAGAATTTTGTATCCGGATAAGTCTTAATCAGCTTTACAAATCTTTTGAGCTTAGGCCCTATAGGCTGATAAGCCAGCAAAACATCAGGCGCCTTGCAAATAGCAAGCATTTCGGCTTCGGCAATAGTGGCACATTTGAACTTTTTGATCCCAGCACCGAGCATCAGCTGCGCAACCTCTTTGCTTTTAAAAGTTTTGGCATGAGGCCTCAACCTTGTCACATCATCGATCATACTTTTAAGCAGGTCAATATTTTTTTTTACCCTTCCGGGATAAACCACCAAAGCGGGCGTATCTAAACTTTCGATATCATTAATGATATACCATTCTTGATCTTTCATAAGCTTATAAATTTATTCACGAAACAAACTTTAAAACTTCCCCACCTTCCTTCTTTCGGACTTTCGGTCTTCCGGACTTTCGGACTCTCTTAAAAAAGCTCAAACAAAGCCTCAATCTCCACCGGGATATTATCCGGCAGCGAGCCCATCCCCACCGCGCTGCGAACGCCTATCCCATTATCTTCTCCCCAAACTTTTGCAAACAGTTCACTGCAGCCATTAATTATAAACGGATGTTTTTCAAAGTTTGGTGTGCAGTTAACCATTCCTAATACTTTTATCACCCTTTTCACCTTATCCAGGCTTCCCAAATTTGCTTTTATGGTCGCCAGAATAGCCAGGCCAACCTGGCGGGCGGCTAATTTTCCTTCTTCGGGGGTTATTGCATCGCCTATGCGCCCAATGATTAATGTGCCGTCGTCCTGAACTGTCCCGTGGCCTGAAACATACAGGTATTTTCCATCAATTAAACAAGGCTTATAAACGCCAAGCGGTTTTGGGGCCGGCGGCAGATTGAGTCCTAATGCGGCAAAATTTTGGTCAGCAGTATTCATTTTTTTAAACAGTATTTAAGACAAAACTAAAATAAAAAGCCGGGTATCCCGGCCCCGGCTTTCTCTTAAATCAAAAAATCAACTGTATAAAATTTTAACGGTTATGCCTGTTTTATAAATAATCAGTAAAAGCACAAACCCATAGGTGTAATTACTTAAAATGCTTCATGTTGCAAATGCGGTATTTTGTGCCTGTGACGAAGTACGGGGCAAAATAAACCATAAAGCCAGTATAGCGCCATAGCTTCCGCCGCGCTCTATCCATTCAAATAATTCCCAATGTGGATAAAAAAGCTCGCTACCCATTTTCCAAATTAGCAAAGCAAACAGCAGTGGTCGTAGTGGACGGATCAATACCGCGCAAGCAGCAACAATCTCAAAAATCCCGACTATATGGGCGATCAATCCCGGGTTTGAAAAACCCATTGATGAATACTCGCCAAGCAATCCCTTTTTCTCATTCAAATTCAACCATCCGTGGCCAATAAATAAAAGAAAAATAACTACTCTTAAACATTTTGCAACCTTTGCGAGGGTTTCTGTACTAACAGGTTTATCAGGGCTTATCCGGTAGAACAATCTTTGAAAAACCGCGTCGCCGTTCCCGCATAAAATTAACAGGGCTAAAGGAACCCCAAAATTGCCACAACGCTCGATGACTTCGGCAAACGGTTCGCCCGATAGCGGGCGGAGCATGGCAGTAAAAAAACCCCATACCACCAGCCATAATGCAAATGCTTTTACAGGGTATATCAATAATGTTAAGCCCATTACAATATCAACTGCTCCAAGCCAGGGCATCAATTTGAGCGCCGCAGCATGGCTTATTCCAAATACCGCAAAGTAATTGCACCAAATCTCCTTGGTAATTATACCAAATGCCCCATGCCCTAAAAAGCACATTGCCGCAGCAATGCGCAGTGTATAATATATATTGTTATCGTTTTGTAACATGAAATAATTTATTGAACCACTTAAGTTTGGCTTCCTTACAAATTAAGCAAATAATTTTTCTTCCGCGAGTTTTGTCCCTTCAACACGGGCTTTTATTTTGGCAAACGCAGTTTCACGGGTTGTGGATACATCGTCACAAAAGGGAGAAAATCCGCAATCGTCTGTAGTGCCTAACTGGTTTAGCGGGATATATTCGGCAGCCTCCAGTACCCTGTCCCTTACATTTTCATTTGTTTCGATTACGGGGTTCAGCACATCTATAACACCGATAAATGCCCTCTGATTGGGTTTAAGGTATTGCTTTATTATTTTCAAAACCTTAACCCTGTCTGGTTCACTTGCCAATTGAAGATAAAAACTGCCCACATTCATATCAAAAAGATGAGGTAAAAAGTCTGCATAGTCAATGTCAGCGCTATGGGTGGAGTCATGATCTCCGCCAGGGCATACATGTACGCCTAACTTTTGTTGTTCATTCTTAGTGAACCGATTAAATACCTGGTTGTTAATATTAATGAAATGCTTTAAAACCCCGCCCGAGGGATCAAGCTTTAGTGATAGCCTGCCCTCTGTAAAATCCATCTGAACTTTGTAAGCGCCTTGCTCTAAACATTGCCTGATATCTTTTTCACATTCGTTAAGCAGGTCTTCCATAAATTCGGCCTGGGTATACCCCTCTATTCCGTTTTGCGGATAGATTAAACTAAGCGCCGAAGCCGAGATAATCGCTTGTTTTACGGGCAAGTGCGTTTGTTGCTGCGCTACTTTAAGATAGTTTACCGCATAGTTCCCGTATTTGAACGGACCACTTGTTAATAAAGGCAACTGCCTGAAATGGCCATCTTCAAAATCGATCCTCATCCCTTCGGGGGCCAAGTTCGTCAGCCCCTCAAGCGGATAGGTTGCAAAACTCGATTTGGTTTGCTCGCCATCAGTTATAACAGGCGATCCTGTTTTCTCAAGATCTCTCAAGGTATCAGTAATGGCCTTACTATAAAGGCTTGTTAATTCTACGCCGTCAGAAGGGTTTGTAATGGCTGCTATCAACCATAACGGACGTGGAATGCTTCCAATTGGTTCGGTAGGTATTTTCATAATATTATTTAATTTTTATGTAACATTAGGTTAATTCCTGATCGCTAACTCGTTATACTTCTGTTGTAAAAACCGGTAGTCATCATATATCTTCTTCATCCTGTCATCTAATAAATGAACAGGGGAATCCGGTAAAAAATTACCCCGGTTACCACAAGGACGCTAATATTTTTTTAAATAAGGCCCCCGTTTTACAGGAGCCTTAACCCGCTCTCATACAGGATTTTTTAATCAACTATATATGTCTTTTTATTTCCCGAACCCGTTTGCCCGATCCATGAAATCAAATAATCAACGTTATTGAAATTTAACGGTTATACCCACATTAATAACGTAATCTGCAAAAGCAGCGTCGCCATGGGTAACAACACCGGTTGTTGACGCTACCGCCGCTGTTGCTCTTCTATCGGCTACACTTTGGGTGCGGTCGCGGATGATGGCGATAGGACAATAGAAATACAATGCAACATTATTAATGCGATAGTTTATGCCGGGCTCGGCCGCTATTATATAACCAGGCCTTCTGTAGCCGTCTACGCCGCCAACCAAGTCATATACGGGCAATTCATCATATCGCACACCTAATGAAAAGTCCATTTTTTTAACGGCTAAGCTGGCTCCAGCCCTTACCAGCATCTGATCAGGAACACTAAATACATCAGCAGTATAAGGTGCTGTATTAGACGTTGCTGGCTGTGTTGCTATTGACTTTGGTATACTTACATCCTGTGGATTGAGGAGATAATAGAAATTACCATAGAAGCCAAATTTAGGGGTAAAATTATAGTAGGCATTTATTTCAGTAATAATGCCCGTACCGCCATCACCTAACTGTATAGACTGATCAACTAATTTAAGCGTTCTTGCACCTGTAGCTGGGTTCGTCAGGAAATAATCCATGACATTGTTATTACCGGTTGCGAATTTTATACCCGTCCCAACCTGTATGTTTCCTTTTGGAGATTTTGCCGGGTTAAATAACCAGTAAGCAGCTGTAAGATTCATATCGCCTAAACCAAATGAATGCGTACTAAACCTGGTTGTACCGGTAGGATCTAATTGTGAACGACTGTTATCAGAAATAGGAAGATCCATGGACATTGACCAACGGTCGTTAAAGATGCGGGTAAGCGTAATATCCTGTTGATACACTTTATTAATTACGTTATTGTGTAATACTAAACGCTGGGTTTGCTCCTGTTTGCCTATAAAGTGCCTGAATGATTTATAATAGCGATTGTTACTGTTAACTAACCAGTAAGCACTTGAATTTGTACTATCCGGATGTTCATTCATCGTACAAATGCCGCCTGTGCTCCTAATGGCCACGCACCCTTGTGCAAAAGTTTTCGTTTGTGCAATTAAAATAAATAGACATATTCCTGAAATCGTTTTTAAAATTATTTTCATAGTGGGTTTGGAGTGAAATTGTAGTTTGTGAATTGTTATTTGTGAATTGTTATTTGTGAATGTTTTTTTAAGAAGGCCCCCTTTTACAGGGGCCTTAACCCGCTCTCATACAGGTTTTTTCAATCAACTAATATTTTTTAGTTCCCAGCGCCATCTGTTTGCGCCCTTTGTACAGCATACTGACCAACTTTTGCTCCTGTAATAAGGCCGACTTCTACATCACTGCGATAATGAATTGCTCCATAAAGTCTTGACATTGCTGCCTGGTTGGCCAGGTCGGTAAACTTGGTGCCCCTATCGGGTAATAAATAGGTCAATACGGTAGCCGCAGCCGCGCTAAAGTTGGAATGGCCGGATGTGTATGCTGGAAAATTTGGTATGCCGGTTAAAGTTTTTATTTGAGGATTAGCCTGCGTAGGGCGCTCGTTAAAATAAAAATATTTGGTATCCCAGCAACAAATAGCAACATCCATTTCGGCCATATTTAACAAGGCAAAATTCCGGGCCCAGCGTACTTCGCTATAATTTTGTTTCACAAATTCATCGGCCGCAATGGCATTCCAGTGTCCGGGGGGTGTATAAGTGCCAACACCATCTGCCCAAAATTCAACCTGGGCCTGGTGTTCGCGGGTAGGGTTTTGGCTGTACGAAAGCACCTCCGCTTTTTCTTGTTCAAATGCCGGGGAACCTGCTAAATTAGGCGGACCGGGACGTAAAGCAACAACGGTGAGGGTATCAAACAAAAAGGGGATCACTTTACTAAATAATGGCAGCATAGGCGGGCGCAATGGTGATTCCTGGCTTAACCAGGCCACATCACCCCTGGAGGTTGCATTAGTTGTTAATGCGGCCCATATTGCAGGTGTACCTATCGCTTTACCGGCCCTGTCGGCACGTGCGCGTGTCGCAAAAACATCAGCAACCTGTGCGCCTAATGCCTGGCCTGCGTTCAGTTCGCCCCTTACATTTACACCCGCCATTATACGGTATTGCATTTCTTCGGCGGCTTTTTGTTGAATATAATCTACTTCTGTAGGAAACAATAATTTCATAATTTCAACTGTTGCGCCTGCTACCACTGCATCTTCGCTTGGGTACGAAGGCAAAGCTGATTTTGGTATCAAAGCTTGCACAGCTGCATCATTACTATATGGGGCACTACGGTTATACAGATTTTTAAAGTGATAGGCTGCAATCAGCGCATCATACTGTGCAGCACTTACATAAGCGTAAGCACGCGCCGCGTAAGGTGGATTAGAAAATGGGAACTGCGGATAAGCAAATGGATTGGTTGAACTTGGCGCAGGATAAGTACCGCCTGAATTTTGATATGGCGGTAAATTGTGCTTGGCAACGAGATCGCGCAAAATTTCGTTCCAGCGTAATACTGCACCTGCGCTCCAGTAAGTAATTATCGCCTTTTGATCACTTGTTAGATTGGCTTGATAACCTTTTATCTCGTTCAAATCCGCGGTATAGGCCGGCGAGCCGATAGCGTCCGGAGCAGCAACGGTAAATACGGTAGGATCGGTAATTAATACCGGTTTCCAGGTGTCTGCATTCAAATCAATATTTGATGGCGCCAGGGCAGGGTATAAAGTAGTGTGGTCGATAACAGCTTTATTGCATGACCCTAACAAAACTACAGCTGTTGAAACAATCAGCAGCGATATGAATTTATGTCTTTTCATGATTAAATTATTTAGTCTTTTTTGAAAAATCAAAGATGTAAAGGACACCCCCAAATACGGTGGTGGCCTGGCCGACATTCTTGCCTTTTAAAACATAATTACCGCCAGCTGTTAGTTCCAGTCCTGATACTCCAAAACTGTACTTGAATAAAACCCCGGCTGTGGTCCAGTTCATTGTATTACTTGGAAAAGGCATATCGTTTTTCCGGATATCAAACCCACCCAACGTAGTATTTTGCTGCACAATTGCTTCTGCATTAAATTTCAGGCTACGGTACCCGGCGCTAACCAAAAGGTTATTCATATTGGGCATGTAAACACGGTTACTGTATATTAACTGGGTAGTGTAATAAGAATTTTGATCAATGGTTATGTCGCCTCGCTGGGTGTATTGGGCAGCCGCCGCAACGAAAAGCCTGCCGGTTTGATAATTGACAAGACCACGAAGTGATGCCGTTTCACTGTGCAAACCGATTGACACCGGTAAAAAATTGGGCTCATAATTACTCAATGGTATTGATCCCGAAAGAATAGCATGCGCGCTAAAAATTCCCTTGCCAATTTCAGTTTGGAAGGCAAGCCATTTAAGTGTAAGTGTGAGGTCTTGTACACCACTTTGGCCCTTTAAGGTTCCTGCTGATGCATTTGTTGTAACATAGGGAACCGAAAATAAAACATCAAGCTTATTGGTGATACCATAATTACCGATAATCATATATGAATTATTTGATAATGTACCAATGTTGGCATTATTGCGTTTAAAAGTTCCTTCCCAGTAGTCTTTCCAGCTGCTGTTAGTGTAAATTACACCGGCGCAGAAAAAATTCTTTGGGATCATTAACGCATCTGCGTCTGTTTGGGCCCTTGCTGCCTGTGCAAAAACCAATAAAAGGCATATAGTAACACAATACCTATAAAAGCATAGGTGTAAAGATTTTATCATAATCTTTCTTTAAAAAAAGTAAATAAAATGGATTAAAGAATGTTGACGCAATACATTACGGACGCTTAAATGTAGCCTGGTAATGTATGTTATTTGTCATCAACACAGAAAGACAAAGCTTTTTAAACCGCAGATGAACATAGATAAAAACAGCGTGATTCAAATGCAAAGCATTCAATACAAGTTTTTGCTATAAACAAATGCGAATACACCCTTATAAAATTATAAGGCGTTTAAATAAAGTTTATAAAGCTTTTTAGCTGATGAAATTGGGCGGTTTGCCCGGAGATTCGATGAAAGGATTGTTTAACCGTAATGATACCGGCCTAACAGTGTGTTGAAGAAATATTCCCAATGCTGAATAATTATATTGGAAGGCCTGTAAGTTATATTCACTAAGGGCGTTAACTTTTTTAGAAGCCAGGTCCCCTTTTTTACTAAGCGGGACGTCATTGACAGCTTTTGCAGTAATAATATTTGCATTAACCAGGCGGGTTTTAGCGGTATTGGGTATACATACAAGATACATGGTATCCCTGGTCATTTTAAGCCGTACATAGTTATAGTAGGCATCCTTTAATTGAATTTGCCCTACAATTTCTTCGAATTCGCTCCAATCCTGTATGGTAGGTAAATGTACCGGCAACTTTATTTCGATAAACTTAGTTTTATTATCGAACATTTGCTTTACTATCTGAACATCTGACTGATGAATATAATATTGAAATAATAAAGAATACCCCCCTAAATAAAAAAGGTGTACACTTAGCAATACTATAGCAAAAAAACGTTTCAATTGATCAGATATTGGTACAGGTATATTTTAACATCGCTAATGTATATAATATTTTTTGAAAGTTGTATCACTTTTTTTACAATTTGAGAAAAGAGCGGAGAATTCTTTAGAATAATTCTATTTAACAACCATTTTTGCGGCGGCTGATGGTTCATTCCCGTATTGGGTATATTTGTCATGCACTACGTTCATTAATAATTATATGGAATTTTTAAAACAACCATGGCCGTGGTACGTAGCCGGGCCATTAATAGGACTTGTTGTACCGGCCTTATTATTGGCCGGTAATAAATCGTTTGGTATATCCTCGTCCCTGAAACATATATGTGCGATGTGTTTACCGGCCAACATTGCTTTTTTTAAACACGATTGGAAAAAAGAAACCTGGAATTTGTTTTTTGTAGCGGGAATTGTAATTGGAGGGTTTATTGCAGCTCGATTTTTAAACGGACAGCATCCGGTTAATATTAGCCCACAGACAGCTGCATCTTTAAAACAACAGGGTGTAAAAGATTTTAGCGGGCTATTGCCGGGAGATATTTTTAATTTTCAGCAATTGCTTACATTAAGAGGCTTCATTTTTATAGTGGTTGGCGGCTTTTTAGTGGGTTTTGGAACCCGTTATGCTGGCGGATGCACTTCCGGTCATTCCATTATGGGTATAGCATCTCTCCAATGGCCCTCATTGGTTGCTACGTGCTGCTTTATGGCAGGTGGATTTATTATGACCTGGCTTATTTTACCTTATTTTATTAAATTATGATGCGCAATCTCAAATATTTAACTATCGGTCTTTTATTTGGCATTATACTGGTTAAGTCAGAAGTTATTTCCTGGTTCAGAATACAGGAAATGTTCAGGCTGCAGGCTTTTAATATGTATGGCATTATCGGCAGCGCTATAGTGGTTGGGGCAATTTGTATTTTAATTATTAAACGCTTTCAGCTTAAGACAATAAGCGGCGAAGCCATTATCATCCCCAAAAAAGAATTTCATTGGGGAAATGTTTATGGCGGCCTCATATTTGGTTTGGGATGGGCAATTACTGGCGCTTGCCCCGGGCCATTATTCGCACAAATAGGAAGTGGTTTTCTGATCACCATAGTAACATTGATCAGCGCAATTGCCGGTACATGGGTTTATGGTTTGCTGCGTGATAAACTGCATCATTAAATTGGTTGATTAGGTGAGTAGTTGATTAAGTGAGCAGTTGATTAAAAAGTTATTAATTATTGTTTTTAAAATTTAAAAAAATATATTCAACATGGTACACTTAACCAACCACTCACTAAATCAACTTAATCAACCATTCACTAATTAGCATGAATGATTTTATAGCCGCCAGGTCGCAAATGGCCATATCACTGGGATTTCATATCATATATTCCTGCATCGGGATGGTTATGCCCTTGTTTATGGCGGTGTCCCATTATAAATGGATAAAAACCGGCGATCCTGTTTACAAAAACATCACCCAGGCCTGGAGCAAAGGTGTGGCCATATTTTTCGCAACCGGGGCCGTGTCCGGCACTATTCTTTCGTTTGAATTAGGGTTGCTGTGGCCAAAATTTATGGAACATGCCGGGCCAATATTCGGTATGCCGTTTTCACTGGAAGGCGTAGCCTTTTTTATTGAAGCCATAGCTTTGGGCTTTTTCCTTTACGGATGGAACAGGTTTAATAAATGGTTCCACTGGTGTACAGGCGTTATCGTTGGTATAAGCGGGATCGCTTCGGGCATTTTGGTAGTATCAGCTAATTCATGGATGAACAACCCGACAGGTTTTGATTATGTAAACGGCCAGTATCTAAATATCGATCCGATAAAAGCTATGTTCAACGGCTCCTGGTTTTCGGAAGCTTTACACATGACGCTTGCAGCCTTTTCGGCAACAGGTTTTGCGGTTGCGGGTATCCATGCCTTAATGATCGCCAGGAAAAGAAATATCCTGTTTCATACCAAAGCATTTAAGATAGCCATAGTTTTTGGCGCGGTTGCAGCCATTTTACAACCTTTTAGCGGCGATATATCTGCAAAAAATGCAGCTAAAAAACAACCCGCCAAATTAGCTGCTATGGAATCTTATTTTCATACCCAACCTTACTCACCTTTAGTTATCGGGGGCCTACCAGATACGTTGAACAAAACAGTTAAGGACGGTATTGAAATACCGGGGCTCTTAAGTTTTTTAGTGAACGATAATTTTAAACAGCCGGTTAACGGGCTTGATAAAATCCCCAAACAAAACCAGCCGCCGATTGCTGTTACCCACATTGCATTTGAATTAATGATCGCCATTGGTACCGTTATGATGGGGATAGGGTTGTTATATTTTATTGCTTTATGGAAAAAGCGGAGCTGGCTTTCAAAAAAATGGTTCCTAAATTTGTTTATTTTATCAACCCCATTTGGATTTATCGCCGTTGAGGCTGGCTGGACAGTTACTGAAGTTGGACGACAGCCATGGATCATCCAGGGGATTATGCGCACCAGTGAAGCCGTTACACCCATGCCGGGTATACACTATTCATTTTATCTTTTTACAGCTATCTATTTTACTTTAAGTATCGCCATTATCTATTTATTAAGCAGGCAGATAAAAATGGTCCCTGAATTGTACGACCACAAAACTTGAGCTTATGTTATATGTAGTTATCACCTTTTTGTTTTTAGCAATCGTTTTGTATTTCCTGCTTGGAGGAGCTGATTTTGGCGCGGGGATAATTGAGCTCTTTACATCCGACAAGAATAAATCCCGCACACGTAAAACCAGTTACCAGGCAATAGGCCCTGTATGGGAAGCAAACCACATGTGGCTTATCATTGCAGTGGTAATTATGTTTGTAGGTTTCCCGGTTATATACAGCAAGATGTGTACCTACCTGCATATCCCGTTATTGATTATGCTACTGGGCATTACAGCCCGGGGAACTGCCTTTGCATTCAGAAATTACGATGCCATAAAAGGCGAAAGGACGCAAAATTTTTATAACCATATTTTTGTTTATTCAAGTTTTATAACCCCTTTGTTTTTAGGGATCATTGCAGGGAGCGCAATTTCAAGGCAAATTGATTTACACGCAACCACATTTATGTCGGCCTATATTTTCAGCTGGTTAAACTATTTCTCGGTGGCTGTAGGGCTTTTTACCGTCGCGCTAAGCGGGTACCTTGCAGCAATTTATTTGGTTGGCGAAGCTGATGATGACATAGATGCCCGGCGGTTCATCAAAAAAGCCAGGTTCATGAATATTTTAGCGGTAATTTTTGGTGGCATGGTATTTTTGGCTGCTGAACTGGAAAATATCCGCCTGGCCCACTTTATATTTGGTAACCCCATTAGCCTAATAGCTGTAATAGCTGCAGCAATTTCGCTAATAATGCTTTGGGTGATGATCTATAAAGGGAAAAAGAAAATTATCCGTGTATTTGCTGCTTTCCAGGTTACAATGATCCTTTTAGCGGTCGGCTACATGCACTTCCCTTATTTTATTATGATAAAAGGCGGTGAAAATCTTTCCCTGCTAACACTCCATGCCCCGCCAAAAACCATTGATGATTTAGGCTGGGGGCTTTTTATAGGTAGTTTTTTGATACTGCCTTCCTTATTTTATTTGTATTATAGTTTTCAGAAGAAGGATATTGTCTGAACCGGGATTAAGGGATTTTACAGATTAGAATGGATACTTATTACTTAACTACCCAAGAATCCGTAAAATCCCTTAATCCCGGTCACAGACGCTTCACCTTAATACTCCTGAACCAAGCCTCATTACCATGATCCTGCAATAAAATATGCCCCTCTTTAGCTTCGCCGAAGTTTTTCCAGATCACGTATTTACTAATCGCTACCAGGTCGCGAAACTCTTTTGAGCCCCTTTCATATTCAAGTACTTTAACGCCGTTAAGGTAATGCTCTACGTGGTTGTTGGGGTAAACAATTATCCGCCCTGTATTCCAGGCGCCAACCGGCCTTATAAAACGTTCGGGCTTGTTTGATGGGATCAAATCATAAAGGGAGGCTAAAGTACGGTCGCCATTGCGGCCAAGCTTGGCATCCGGGTGCAGTTTATCATCCAATACCTGGTATTCCAGCCCGATTGCTGATCCTTTGGTAACCTCCGATAAGGTCACAAAGTATTTTACGCCGCTGTTTGCGCCGGGTGTTATTTTAAACTCAAAAGACAAGTCAAAAGCACCATACAGGCTGTCGGTAACAATATCACCCCCGCCCGATTCTTCTTTCCCTTCGGACGGCAGCACGTGCATGGTGCCATCAGCATACATCCAGCCCCTGGCCGGGAATGTGGCAAGTGTTGCACCGCGCCAGCCATCAGGGGTATGGCCATCGTATAATAACTTCCAGCCACTTGCTTTTTCATGTGCCGAAAGTGAATTTGGCGTGTAATTTAAAGTATAAATATCTTTTGGAAATGGTTTCGGTTTCAGGTTTTTAGTTTGGATGACAAGATTTTTAAAATACACCTTTTTACCCGCCTGTTCAGGTTTAGTTACTGCATGTACTTGCAAACCTATAAAGCCTTTGCTGTCCACAGTATCAATCATATCCGCAACAGGGATACCGTTTATCCAGGTCTTCATCTCATTACCGATACATTCTATGCGGATGTGATTGTAAACACCTACTTTAAAAGCAGCCTTAGCTTTTGCATTCAAATCAAGCGGGTATAACCAATCCCTCCTACCCTCATCATAAATGCCGCCCGACCATTTCCTATCCGACGGATCGATCTCAAATTGCCGTCCGTAAACTTTGCCCTTGCCGTTATTTGCAGCAGGGTCAAAATGACTGCGTACCTGTACCCCGGAATTACTTAACGGACTTTCAATTTTTGTATCCATCTCCAAAATAAAATCTCCGTATTCTTTTTCTGTTACCAGGAAGGTATTGCCCGAATTAAGTACTGTTGTGCCAACAATAGCGCCGTTCTCAACTTTATAATCTGCAGTACCGGCAAGGCGTTTCCAGCCTTTTAGGGTTTTGCCATCGAAAAGGCTGGGGGTGCTTTGGGCATAGGATATTGACGGGATAGCGAAGGCTGCGAACAGTATAATTACGATATTTAATATTAGCTTTTTCATATCATTTATAGACGTTATAATTTAGTTTTGTTTGTTAATTTCAAGCAGTTTAGATTTGACAACTTTTAAAAAATTGTCAAATCTTTTCGGGGCAATTTTACACCTTCACTTCCCACCCCTTTTCATATTCCCTGTGCCACAACTTCATCGCTTCAGGATCATTTAAAATGTGGCCGTTGGAGGTATCGATATGCAAAACCCTGTCAACACGGTAGGAAATATTACCTAATTGTGGTAACAGAGTTGATTTAAACCCAGTTTCGATGGGGCAGTTCAATTGCGTTACGCCACGTACCGAATCAACAAAGTTTTTCATGTGCATGCCATCTAATGATTCTGTCGGGCTTACTTTATTGTTTGCATCAACAACCGTATCATCTTTAACCTCTTTTACAAATTTGTTATCGCCATCGTAAACCTGGTAACCGTTACCGCCGCCATAAAAGAGTGTTCCTTTATCTCCATAAAATATAACACCACGGCCCAGGCCTTCAATATTATAACCATTGCAGCTTCTTCCCTCCCATTCGGCTGCGGTATCATTCGGGAAATTGTAGAGTATATTTTGAGTGTCCGGTGTTTGCCAGTCGTCCTTGAATTGAAAACGACCACCGGTTGATACTACTTTGCTCGGGAAATCAACACCCAAACCCCAACGGATCACATCCAATTCATGCGTACCGTTATTTAATGCTTCGCCTGTTCCCCAGTTCCAGAACCAGTGCCAGTTATAATGGATAAGGTTGTCTTTATACGGTTTTCTGGGCGCAGGCCCTTGCCATAGCTCATAATCAAGATTTGAAGGTACGGGTGCTATTTTCCCAATGCCAATACTGGCCCTGTGATCGGTGTACCAGCCTTTTGCATAATAGGTGCGGCCAATAACGCCATCGTGCAATTCCTTCACCATTCCCTGCACATTGTTGAATGAACGGCGCTGGCTGCCCATTTGTACCAGCCGGTTATATTTTTTTGAAGCTGCAACCGCCATTTCGCCTTCATGCGGGTTATGGCTGCATGGTTTTTCAACATATACATGTTTGCCCGCCTGGCAGGCCATAATGGTTGCAGGCGCGTGCCAGTGATCAGGGGCAGCTATAACAATCGCATCCACATCTTTTTTCTCTAATAGTTTGCGGATATCTGTTATCCCTTCCGGCTTTTTGCCTGTGCGTTTATAAATATCGGCAATGGTCCTTGCTACCACATTTGCGTCTACATCACAGATGTAACCGATCTCGGCATTTGGAATTTTTGAAAAGTTTTGGGCAAGGTATAATCCACGGCTATGCGTGCCCATCATGCCGATAACTACTTTTTCGTTTGGCGACCCTTTGAAAAACCCGGCAGCCTTTCCAAGATGCGGCGCCAGCAGAAAACTTGTCCCGGCAACTGATGCGGTTTGAATAAACTTTCGACGATCAATCATATTAATTGGTTTATCAGATGTATTATTTGGCTTCGTATAGCTAACGGAAGGCCATCGCATAATCGCAAGTTTAGTTAAGCATAATCAGATTTGCAACAATAACCATTGCAACCTTTGTAACAATTATAACCCTTTTCAACCTCCCAACAATTCACTAATTCAAGCCTAATTATCCAGCGCTGCGTAAACCAAAGCAATAAATTTATTATTCAAGTCGCCGTGCGGGTAGGGAAATTGCTGCACAAAAAACAGGCAATCTAGTTTTTCTTTGGGATCAGCCCAATATATTGTACCATAAAAGCCTCCCCAGCTAAAAGAGCCTTCGCTTTCACCAAGTTTGGCTTGCCCGGCTTTCGTAGTAACCTCGAAACCGAGGCCGAATTTATTTACGCCGCTTACAAACAAATCGCCGATTTGATTGCTCGTCATCATTTCAATGGTATGCCGTGCTAACAAACGATGCCCGTTATACTCGCCATTATTCAAAAGCATTTGCAGAAAAGTTGCATAATCTTTAATAGTGGAGCTTAAGCCAGCTCCGCCGGAATAATAGGTACCCTTAACCATCGGGTAATCCGCTGATACCCCCTGGAAGGTTTCGGGAGCCCATTTTACAAGGTGCTGCTGTTTATCAGGCGTATAGACAGCCACCAGCCTTGAATATTTTGATGGCGGCAGGTAAAAGTAAGTATCATTCATACCCAGCGGTTCAAATATTCTTTCCTTAAAAAACTGGTCGAGGCTTTTACCAGAAACCTTTTCAACCAGGTAGCCTAATACATCAATGCCTAAACTATAGGTAAAATGCTCGCCGGGGCTGTGCACCAGGGGTAGCGTTCCCAATTTATTAATTGCGTCCGCAAGTAATAATTTATCGCTGATAAAGCCGGCGTAAATGCCCGCTTTGGCGTAAATTGCTGTCATGCTTTTTGATCCTATCTGTGGGTAATCAACACCCGAGGTATGGGTTAACAGGTCCCGGATGGTAACTTCCCTCTTGGCCGTAGTAGTAGTGTAGCTTGAATCTTTGGGATTAAATTCAGCCAGTACCTTTGGATGCGCAAATGAGGGGATATATTTAGAGATCGGGTCATCCAGCAGGAATTTGCCTTCTTCAAACAACATCATCACTGCAACGCTTGTAATTGCCTTGGTTTGAGACGCGATGCGAAAGATCGCATCGGTTTTCATAGGGATATTCCTTTCGGCATCAGCAGTGCCGAAAGCTTTATAATAAACTATTTTTCCATTGCGGGCTATAAAAGCATTAGCCCCTTTTACCCATCCTGAATCAATGTATTGCTGCACTAATTTATCGATCCGCTGCAGCCTTTCTGGTGAAAATTTTTCGGCGACTGCGTTACCAAGCTGCAAAGTATTGTTTTGTGCTGACGAACTGATTGCAACAAAAGCAAGCAACAACAATAGAAAAGTACTTTTCTGTTTCATGAGTTAATTGGTGAGTGGTGAATTGTGAGTAGCGTCATTGAATTCTCATTATGCAATGATTTATCTAATTTATAAATTTATTTGGCGAGTGGTGTGAATGGTAAGTTTTTTTGATGATTACTTACTCACAACCGACCACTCACATCTCACTATTTTCACTTGTTACTCACAATTCACTACTCACCATTCACCTATCAAACACCCCCAAATATAGAAAATCCACCATCCACACAGATCATCGAACCGGTAACAAATGCCGAAGCATCACTCAATAACCAAACCAGGGCGCCTATCAGTTCGTCTGGATGACCAAAGCGTTTAAATGGTGTATTCCTGATCACTTTGCTCCCGCGTTCAGTATATCCGCCTTCCGGGAGAGTTAAAAGGTTGCGGTTTTGTTCGGTGAGAAAAAACCCCGGCGCCAGTGCGTTCATCCTGATGGCATCGCCATAGCGGTTAGCCAGCTCAACGGCAAACCATTGATTATAACAATCAACCGCTGCCTTACCCATATTATAGCCCAGCACTTTTGTTATGGCCCGTTTTGAGTTCATGGATGAAATATTGACA
>Ga0207033_1031_pt1 | contig 34900 bp, 30 predicted proteins | sample Alteio_BWMinCont_35_FD_153262 | JGI IMG/M metagenome (GOLD analysis project Ga0207033, IMG submission 153262) | Enriched cells from forest soil in Barre Woods Harvard Forest LTER site, Petersham, Massachusetts, United States -... | ecosystem: Environmental > Terrestrial > Soil > Temperate forest >... | reverse complement strand
ATATTTCCATAAATTTATACCATATTAAATTAATAAAATGGACGGCTCAATTCATATAAACCAGGCTGTTAAAGCTGAACCGAAACAAAAGGCTGCTAAAATCGAATACGCAATACAACCCTATGTTTACGCAAGCGTTTTTTCATCGCTGTGTATTATTGTCGGGCTGATATGGGATATTTCATGGCATACCAGTATTGGCCGTGATGGTTTGCTTGCGCCGCCGCACGATGTTATTTACCTTGGGGCAATATTTGCCGGTTTATTTTCAGCTTACCAAATTCTGCGGACCACCTTTTTTGGCTCCCCGATGGAAAAGCAATCGAGCGTAAAATTCTGGGGCGTATTTTATGGTCCTTTAGGCGCAATGTTCTGTATATGGGGAGCAATCGCTATGCTTACCTCCGCCCCTTTTGACGACTGGTGGCACAATACCTACGGGCTGGATGTAGTTATTCTTTCGCCACCGCACACCTTACTTGCCCTGGGTATAATGATGATACAGTTTGGTGCAATGATAGCGGTATTGTCCTCATTAAATGCAGCCAAAAATAATAATGGTGTGATGCACAAATGGCTGTTTGCAATTGCAGCCGGTTTGTTGCTTACTTCATTTTATACCTTATTTTCCGAATATCTTAACAAGTCACGCTCACATAGCGCTTTATGCTACCAGGTTGGTGCAGTATTATTCCCCCTGTTTTTAATAGCGGTTGTCCGCGCTTCAAAAATGCGCTGGGCGGCAACGGCCACTACTGGGGTATATATCTTTATGCTATGCATGATGTTATGGATACTGCCCCTTTTCCATGCTACCCCCCGCCTGGGGCCGGTACTCAATCATTTTGATCATTACCAGCCATTTCATTTTCCTCTATTGCTGGTTATCCCCGCATTGGCAATCGATATTATATTTTTTAAGCTCGAACATAAAAAGCCATTTATTAAGGTTTTGCTGGCATCCCTTGCATTTTTGTTGTTATTCTTTATAGTGCAATGGTTTTTCGGGGACTTTTTGCAAACCTCACCAAATGCGCGCAACTGGTTCTTCGGCTCATCCGCTTGGTATTTCGGCGCTAACCCCGACTGGGAATACCGATACGCATTTCATCCTGATCGTATAGATACAGGCTCAGACCTTATAATAGGCATGCTGATAGCAGCTGTTATAGCCTTTGCAACGGGGTTCGCAGGATATATATGGGGTGGCTGGATGCAAAAGGTAAAAAGATGAGATATATAAAAATCATCTTTTTTGCGGGTCTAATGTTCGTCAGCGCTTCATTGTTTGCGCATGTGGGCAGTCCGGGGGTTATTTACCAGGGTAAGGCCGGTCCTTATAATATAATGGTAAATATAAATCCCCCCGATGTTATTCCGGGTACAACTTCAATTTCTGTTTATATCAATAACCAACAGGTAAACCATGTTTACTTGCAACCTGTATATTGGTATGCCGGGGATAAAGGTTCGCCAAAATCAGATGAAGCTTTGCCCGTTAACGGAACACCGGGCCAATACCAGGGAATTGTATGGCTGATGCAAAGTGGTGTAGCCAGCATGCGCATAACGGTTGATGGGCCATTGGGCAAGGGATCCGCCATTATACCTGTTATGGCTGTATCGACTGCTCAAAGAACCATGCCCGCTTCGCTTGATTGGGGGCTGGCAGCTTTAGGCATACTATTGGTAGTTTTAATGATCACAATTATTGGCGCAAGCGTAACTGACGGGATATCGGCGCCGGGGCCGCAATCGAAATTTTCGGCCAGGAAAAAATATATCGCAATGGGCGTAACGGCCTTAATCCTGTTTGGCATTTTGTATGGAGGTTCTGCCTGGTGGAACTCATGGAGCAGCAACTACCGTAAATTTTTGTATAAAGCCCCGATAGCACATACCCGCATTTCAGTTAATGGAAGCCAAATGGTTTTGCACCTAAATATAGATTCGGTGTGGTTGAGCAAAAACAATCAATCGATGAGTTACATAGTACCCGATCATGGCAAACTGATGCATTTGTTTTTGATTAGAGAAAAAACTGATGATGTTTTTGCGCACCTGCATCCCATTCGTAAGGACAGTATAAATTACCAGGTAGCATTACCCGATATGCCTGCAGGCCGTTATTTGGTGTTTGGAGATATTGTGCGCTGGAATGGTTTTACAGAAACCATCAGTGATACGGTAATTATCCCTGCAAAGCCTGCCACACAAAATGTACCGGGAATAAATAATACATTATATCGTGATCCTGATGACACTTATGTGATCTCAAATGCTATTGACGATAATAAAAATCCCCTGACGGTAAAACAACGTTGATATGCGGTAAACCCGGTATTGAAATGAAACTGGCCGATGGGTCATCCGCTACATGGCAGCATACAGCCAATACATCTTTTGAAGCCAATAAAATTTACCCGCTTACTTTTGCTATAAAAGATCCTTCGGGCCAGCCGGCAAAATTACAGCCTTATATGGGTATGATGGGCCATGCGGTGATATTGAAATACGATGGCTCGGTATATGTTCATTTGCACCCGGTAGGCACTTATTCTATGGCTTCGCAGCAGATCATACAAAGCCGCATTAATGGAAACGGGAAAGTGCCGCTTTTGCCAAACCCAAAACTTTTTATCGATAGTATAGACCAGTTGATCGGCAGCATCAGGGCAATGAGCGAGGATGATCGTAATGCTTATTTAACTACGGGCATGAAAGGAATGGCCATGCCCGCAATGGATGGCATGGTTACTTTCCCCTATGCATTTCCTTCGCCCGGTAATTACCGCATCTGGATACAAATGAAACGGGAGGGCAAAATACTCAACAGTGCATTTGATGCAGTGGTTCAGTGAGGCATCATTGTATTACCTGCCAGTAATATTTACAAAGCACCCAATGATTCCTTTAACATTTTAACTGCCTCAGTCTTACTCGTGGCGGTTTCAAATATATCCCTTGATGTCATGCTATTCCCATAATAATTGGCATTGGCTGTTTTATCAATGGCCAAATCCGATCCGTTAATACTGATCCCGGCAAACAAACCGCGACTCCGTGAATATGAGTAAACTTCGGCTTCCAATTTATAATCCGTACTGGCTGTCGTGTTACGTCCAACAGGCCCCGCTGCCGCTGATGCATCACCGCCGATGGTAAAATCACCATCTTTTACTTTGGTAAGTACACCTTTATGCCGGAATACCAATACCAAATCCACAGATTGCACACCAATCTGGAAGCCAAAGCTCCCGCCGGTCAAAGTAACAAAAACAGGGTCGCTCCAGGTTCCGTCATCAAGTTTTACCATAGCAATGCCCCTGCCGCGTTTGCCGCCAATCACAAACCCCGCGTTTAACAAATCAGGTACAATAATAATCCCCTTGCAGTCTGTAATTAAATCATGCGGGATGGTTTCTTTCATTTGGCCAAAATCCTTTAATACATTAGTCGCCTTATGTATTCTTTCCGTTTCCCTGCTCTCGTCAGTAGTTGCTGATGCGAGGATAAAAAAGGTGCATAATAAAAGGGGAACGATTAAAAATTTTATTTTTCTCATGGGGTTGTTTTAAACTAAACAGCTTCAAAATTAAATTATAGTATTAATCCGACAACCCTAAAAACGCACAATTGTTTATATTTATTGGATAGCGCAGGAATTTAAGCCCTTTCAATTTTACAAATAAAACAGCAGGCCTGCGCATTACGCGCATGAAGATATTCCACATCAACCTGTTGCTCAAATATTTCTCCGATCAGTTCATCCACATCGGCATCGCCAACTAATTTTGTAAAAACCATTTGCTGATCCACGTTATAACCGATGAGCGATAATGGGAAACTTTTTCTATCAGCCTTAATTTCGGGAGGGAAACGATAAATATCAGTGTATTCTTCAACCTCATTACTATTGATGAAAACGGGGCCGGGCTGATTATAGGCATTATCAATTTCAAATGGGCTATGCGTTAATAATAAACGTTTATCCACGCCTTTTTTAAAGGGTTTTAACGAAACTCTGCACGGCCCCGAACCGGCAGCAACTTTTTCAGTTACTTTGTGACCGAAATCATCCATCATGGTTGATCTTATATTTTGCGCATATGCCTTTGAAATAGGGACAATTTTAAATTTGTTCATCGTTTAAATAGTTTTATGAGGCAAAATTCAACATTACACGCCCGCCCAAAAACCCGATACTTGCTGTATTACCCCTTATGGCACCTTTCAATTTAAGCATTGATCGAATGTTAAATGGAAATAATCCAAAAAATCGCTAAAATCTGTTTAATCCCGGTTTATCTTTGCCCCAATGAACAGACAGCAGGTATTTTCGATAAAAAATGAGCGGCAGTTTAATGATACAGCCTTGCAGATATTCAGGCACCAGGCTGAAAATTGCATTATCTATAAAGAGTTTATCGCCGGCTTAAATATTGAACCTGACAAAATCACGGCAGTAAATCAAATACCTTTTTTACCTATTGAATTTTTTAAGTCACATGCAATAATAAGCTCACCTGACCGGGTTGAGCTTACTTTTACCAGTTCGGGCACCACAGGTATTATTACCAGCAGCCATTTTGTGACTGATGTAAGCTGGTACGCCGAAAGTTTCAGGTCTGCATTCAGGTTGTTTTATGGTGATATAACAAGTTATACCATCCTGGCGTTGCTGCCCTCCTACCTCGAACGCGAAGGCTCTTCACTTATTTATATGGCTGACGACCTAATCAAACAATCAAACAATCCCGATAGCGGGTTTTTTTTATACAACCACGATGATCTTTACCATCAGCTAAAAAAACAGCAACAGGCAAAAAAACCTACGCTATTGATTGGGGTTACCTTTGCTTTGCTTGATTTTATTGAAAGTTATACCTTAAACTTTCCGGAACTTATTGTGATGGAAACCGGCGGCATGAAAGGCCGCAGAAAAGAAATGATCCGTGAAGAACTGCATGAACAATTATGCGATGGCTTTGGCGTGGAAGCCATACATTCGGAATATGGGATGACAGAACTATTATCGCAAGCCTATTCAAAAGGCAACGGTATTTTCAATTGCCCGCCATGGATGAAAATAATTACCAGGGATACCAACGACCCTATGAGCACCCTTGATGATAATAAAGCAGGCGGGATAAATGTGATCGACCTGGCAAATATCAATTCATGCTCATTTATTGCCACGCAGGATCTGGGTAAGATTTATGCTGATCATTCGTTTGAAGTATTGGGCAGATTTGATAGTTCGGATATCAGGGGATGTAATTTGCTGATCGCCTAAAACTTAACCTGCAACTAACATAATATTATTATTTTTGCGTACATCATAAAAGCACTACCATGATCGAAAAATTTTTGAAGGAAGAACAAGACCCTAAAGCAGTTGAAAAGATTTACAAGCGTTTAGAAGACCTTGTCACTACAGGTGAAGAGATATTATACATAGCGGTTCAAAAAAAACCGATTGTAAATTTGTTTCCTGATTGCATTGCGCTAACCAACAAACGCATTTTGTTTTTCACCCCGGCCAACCTGGGCCTTACCATAAAATTTGTTGACTTTGTGTGGAAGGATATTATTGATGTTTATACCAAAGAAGAAATAATAGGCGCCATTTTCAGTGTAAAGAGCACCAACGGCGCCGAAATGGGTGTTGATTACTTGCCTAAAGTACAGGCCCGTAAACTATACCAATATGCCCAGGAACGCAAAGAAGCTGAACGTGAAGCCCGCCGCCTGCGCGACCTTGAAGAAAAACGTGCAGAATCCGGATCAATCCAATTTGATAATGCTGGCCGCGCAAGTGCCCAACAAGCTGCCCCCGAACCGGAACCTGTTCATATTCCCGCACCGCCTGTTACACAGGAAGCACCAAAACCTGATGAGCTTACTGAAAAGCTAAAGAAGTTACGCATGCTGTTTGATAACGGCCTTATTTCGCAGGAAGAATACAATCACAAAAAACTTGATTTATTGAACGATTTGTGATAGTAACTGTCAATTGACTGGTTTGATGTTCTAAAATTAAAATTATTGTGGTAGTGATAACGGATAGCGCACATTCTTCTCAAGAACTTCATTTCGAAAAGGTCCTAAAATCTATAAACAGGGATGAGCTTTTAATCCCGAAAGACTATCAATCGGAACATTTTCCTGATTTCATTGCAAATCAGTTAGACAGATACGTAAAATACTACAAAGAAAACAGCCAGGTTATTTTTAAGCAGGTCGATCATCTTCCAAATGATTACGATTGGGCCAACATGCTCGAAAGCATAAAAAAACTTTCACAATCAATAAAAGAATCGGTTAATCTATATTTTAACGGGGATATTTTTAAAGCAACACAGGTTTTTAATAACGCCTTAAATTTTATACTGTTTAAAGAGTTTAACCCGATATATGACGTTCCAAAAAATACAATCTTTTACAGGTCAAGAAGGGATGAAAAAAGGTCTTTTGACAAGGGCGATATGTTCCATGTTAAATTTGAGGAACGGAACAAAATCTCGACCAACAGGTATAGTATACCCGGTTTCCCTGCACTATATTTAGGAGAAACGACCTATGTATGCTGGGAAGAATCGGACCGGTACAGGTTAAGGGATCTTTGGTTTTCAAGAATTGAAAACAAAGAAGAACTAAAAGTAATTAAAATTCAAAGGTTTGAAGATCTGCTTGATGAAATAGAAAAAATGGATAACGGTGATAATGATAAGCTTAACCATTTATGCAGGTATTTAATTATTTACCCGTTAATAATAGCGTGTACCATAAAGGTAAAAGACCAGAAAAATAATTTTACACCCCAATATATCATTCCGCAGTTGTTACTGCAATATATTGCAACCTTTAAGGATGCTGATGAACGAATAGACGGAATTATGTACCTGTCATCACAGGTTGACTATTCAAAAATAAATGGTGTAAAATGTTACAATTATGTGTTTCCTGTTAAAACTTCATTAAAAAAGGGTTTTTGCGATCAATTATCAAAAACCTTTCATATTTCAGAACCAACCTCGTTAGAAATAGAAGAAATAATCCATAACCCCAAATATCCGGGAACGCATGTCCACCAGGGAGATTCAACAGATTCCATTGAATTATCAAATGGCATTAAAAGTATTTATGCTGATATGTCGTTCGGACGATTGGAGCAAAGCTTAGCTTTGAAGCCCGTAACCGAAGTTCATTGCGTCGATTGATCAATCAAAGCCCTTTCCTTTGTCGAAAGGACTTCTAATAAACGAGAAGGTTGGTTAGGTTAGCTATGCCAGCCTTTTATCAAAATCAAAAGGTGCTTTCTTTAAAATTTTTATCTTTTTCATGGCCTGATGTAGTGGGTTAAGCAGGTAGTTATACTCCATGGATACAATAGATGAAGGCACTTTCATTAATAGATAGTCCTGCTTTTTTAAAAATTCGTCGCCTATCTGCTTTAACTTTAAGGGAGGGGATACATCATTCCAATTTGAAGGCAAATCATCAATATTAATATCTAAAATACTATTATCCGGCACTTCAATTTCAACAAGACAATAATTATCAGGGATCATTAATGGTGGTAAATGCACCAAAACTTCTAAAACAGCCAGGGAGCGTGATGATGCAAGATAGATTGCCGGTTTGCCTTCACTGTTCCACCGGCCACCGTATAAGCGGGCTCCCATGCCGCTAAGGTCATCGGCATAACCGCAATTAACAATACGGAAAAGTACCATCAGGCGAAAATACCATGTTCAATACGGCCCAACTCCCTGAAAACCATATCAAAACCGGCAGAGGTATCAAGCATTGAAACCGGGGCCTCGCCATTAAAAATAAGACTTGGGGCTTTAACCCATAATTTGAATTTATCCATAGTGCCAAATACTTCTTCGCCGCGGGCGTACAAGCGGGCAAGTTCAACTGCTTTTTCGGCGTACTCAGTTTTTATAATGGCATCATCATCATACCGTTGTAAAGTGCGCTCAGAAATGTGCAGAATAACAGCTAACTCTTGTATGTTTAAGGATATTTTTTTTGCCAATGCCAGTAAAATGCGCTTAGGGAAACCTTGACGGGCCAACTTTATAACATCTAAATCATTTGATTTAGGGCCGCCAAATAAATTATAAAAAAGGTTTAATGAACCTGGTAACCCATAAGTTACCATTGGTTCACTTACTTTTAATGGCTCGGCGGGCTTTTCTTTGTACGACATATATACAAATATATGTACCATTTGTCGTATTTGCAAATTATTCAGCAATAATTAAAAAATAGTTCTTCTTTCCTTTTTGGGCTACTATGTATTTGTCATTTATTAAATCATCACGCTGATAAACATCATCGGGCGAAAGAATTTTTAACTTGTTAATGGCTGCGCCGCCGCCTTGTATCATTTTTTTTGCCTCTCCTTTTGACGGGAAAACAGCAGTATGAGCAGCCAACAGGTCGACCACATTAATACCTCGCTGCAGGTCACCTAATTGGATAGTAAAATTTGGCACACCCTCAAACAAAGCCAGCACTTCGGCATCGTTTAACTCGGTTAAAAATTCTATGCTAACATTTCCAAATAAAAATTCGGATGATTTTACAGCTTTTTCATATTCAGCTTCGCCATGTACCCTTATGGTAATATCCTTTGCCAAGGCTTTTTGCAGTACGCGCAAATGCGGGGCGGCATCCTGTTCGGCCTCAAGCCCTTCTATCGTTTGCTGATCAAACAGTGTAAATATCCTGATATAAGTTTTAGCATCCTCATCGCTTGTATTTAACCAAAACTGGTAAAACTTATAGGGCGATGTTTTTGCTGCATCCAGCCAGATATTGCCGCCTTCGGTTTTACCGAATTTAGTTCCATCGGCCTTTTTTATCAATTGTGTGGTAAGTGCATAAGCTTCCCCTGCATCCTTCCGGCGAATCAGTTCGGTGCCGGTAACAATATTACCCCATTGATCAGAGCCACCTATCTGTAAAACACAATTATGATTTTTCCATAAATAATAAAAATCATAACCCTGAACTAATTGGTAAGTAAATTCAGTAAAAGACATACCGGTTTCTCCATTGAGCCTGTTTTTCACGGAGTCTTTGGCCATCATATAATTAACAGTAATGTGCTTACCTACATCGCGGATAAAATCAAGAAAAGTTAAATCCTTAAACCAATCATAATTATTCACCATTTGGGCGCTATTGTCGCCGCTATCAAAATCCAAAAACTTTTCAAGCTGGGCCTTAATCCCCTGCAAGTTATGCTGCAGAGTTTCTTCCGATAATAAATTACGCTCTGCAGATTTGCCTGAAGGATCCCCCACCATGCCCGTAGCGCCGCCAATAAGCGCAAAAGGCCTATGACCCGCACGCTGAAAGTGGATTAGGTTCATGATCTGTGCCAGGCTCCCTACGTGCAATGAATCGGCAGTTGGATCAAAACCAATATAACCCGAAACCATGCCTTTACTCAACAAATCTTCAGTTCCCGGCATTATATCATGCAGCATGCCCCGCCAGCGTAATTCTTCAACAAAGTTCATTATATGTGTCTATTTCAAAAGCGGCAAATATAATGATATGATTTCACCGATTATAGTGTGATAGCATCGATTATTGTATGATTTCGCCGATGGCTAAATGATTACACCGAATTAGTTGATACCTGTAATCAATAAATCGCTTTGCTTCGCAATAAATTCCTTTATAATCAGTGTAATCAATTTGCAATCGGTGAAATCGCATTGTAATCGGTGAAATCTTTTTTAATAATCGGTGGAATCATAAAACTTTTTGTATTTTGGGATGAATGGATATTTGAAGAGGCGACACTATGAATTTTCTATCGCATTTTTATTTCGACCGGGATACGGATAACTGTTACCTTATATTAGGTACGGTATTGCCCGATCTTTTAAAAAATGCAGATAAAAATGTCATCATCCATCCTGAAAAATTACAGCACCCCGATCCCTCTGTTAACTCTATCATACAAGGATGGAAAAAACACCTCGAGGTCGACCGCTATTTTCATTCATCTGAATTTTTCATCACTCATTCGCACCAATTAAAAAAACTGCTGTTGCCTGCTATCGAAGGCTCGCCTGTTAAACCTTTCTTTTTAGGGCATATCGCATTAGAATTGGTATTGGATAACCTGCTGCTTACCACCCAAAAAGTAACGGCAGATGGTTTTTATGACCACCTTGATGGCTGCAAAGAACAAGTGGTGAATGAATTTTTAACTTTTTCAGGCTTAAAAGAAACCGCCGTTTTCTTTAAATTTTATGATGGCTTTAAAAAAAGCCGCTACCTTTTTAGTTATTCCGATACAAAGGAAATAGCCTATGCGCTGAAAAGGATATGCATGCGGGTTTGGAAAGATCCATTTACTTCGGAAAATGAAGAGAAAATGAATGTGGTTTTAATGGCGTACAGAAATAGTTTGTTGAATAATTTTATGTCGATTTTTGATGACATAGAAAATAAATTGACACTAACAACTAAATCTCAACTTTAGGTAAAAAACCTAATATTCTTGACTTTTTTAGTTCTTTAACCTATAAATCATTGATTTAATGGTGAAAATCAGTTAAATATCCCGTTTTAACATTAAATTAATTTTTTTGAAATAAAATTATATACCTACCTTTGCAGTCCCAATTAACAAATTGGGAAAAGGAGAAAATTTATTTAATGGCAAAAAAACAGGAAGCAGAAAAAGAACTTAAAGCTAAGGAAGCTGAACTCGATGTAGTTACAGTTCCGCAGGAAAAAGAAACTATTGAATCAGAAGCTGATTCAATCTCTATTGAAGAGATCAAATCAAAGATCACAGCAGCCAACGAAGATTTCGATTGGGATGCTGATGAAAAAAAATTCGGCAATTACAGCGACAGCGACCGTGAAAAACTCGAAAAAATGTATGATGGAACATTCAGTTCTATCACAAAAGGCGAGATCATCACAGGTACAGTTGTAAATGTTAACTCAAAAGATGTGGTATTGAACATCGGATTTAAATCTGATGGTTTGGTATCCGTATCTGAATTCCGTGATACACCTGATCTGAAGATCGGTGACACCGTAGAAGTTTTTGTTGAATCGCAGGAAGATGCTAACGGACAGTTGGTACTTTCGCGCAAACGTGCAAAAACCCAAAAATCATGGGAACGTATTAATTCTGCATTAGACAATGATGAAATCATCACTGGTTTTGTTAAGAGTAGGACTAAGGGTGGTTTGATTGTAGATATAATGGGCGTTGAAGCCTTTTTACCAGGTTCACAAATCGACATTAAACCTATCAGGGATTATGACGTTTATGTGGGCAAAACAATGGAATTTAAAGTTGTTAAGATCAACCACGAATTTAAAAACGTAGTGGTATCGCACAAAGTGCTGATTGAAGACGATTTGGAAAACCAAAAAACTGAAATTGTTGCTAAACTTGAAAAAGGACAGGTACTTGAAGGTACTGTTAAAAACATTACCGACTTTGGTGTATTCATTGACCTTGGTGGTGTTGACGGTTTACTGCACATTACAGATATTTCATGGGGCCGTATTGAGCACCCGCGCGAAATTTTATCATTGGATCAAAAGATCAACGTTGTTGTGCTTGATTTTGATGATGAGAAGAAACGTATCGCTCTTGGCTTAAAACAATTAACACCGCACCCTTGGCAGAGTTTGGATGAAACAATTCAAATTGGTTCGAAAGTTAAAGGCCGCATTGTTACCGTTGCTGATTATGGCGCGTTCCTTGAGATCATCCCTGGTGTTGAAGGTTTGATCCACGTATCAGAAATGTCATGGTCGCAAAACCTTCGTAACCCTCAGGAATTCCTGAAAGTTGGTGACGAGGTTGAAGCACAGGTATTGACACTTGACCGTGATGAGCGTAAAATGTCATTAGGCATTAAACAATTAACGCCTGATCCATGGCAAAATGCTGCCGAGCGTTACGCGGTTGGTACACAGCATTTGGCTACTGTTAAGAACATGACCAACTTCGGCGTGTTTGTTGAGCTGGAAGACGGTATCGACGGATTGATCCACATCAGCGACCTTTCATGGTCTAAAAAAGTAAACCACCCTAATGAATTTACAAAGGTTGGCGAAAAATTAGACGTGGTTGTTTTAGAACTTGACGTTGAGAACCGCAAACTAAGCTTAGGTCACAAACAACTGGAAGAAAATCCATGGGATACTTTTGAAACCATCTTCACTATTGATTCGATACATGAAGGTACCGTTATAAAAGTTACCGAAAAGGGTGCTATTGTTGCTTTACCTTACGGTGTTGAAGGCTTTGCGCCTACCAAACACCTGGTTAAAGAAGATGGCAAGAGCTTAAAAGCTGAAGAAGCTGCTGAGTTCAAGATCATTGAATTTAACAAGGAAAACAAACGTATCGTTATCTCTCACTCACGCATTTGGGAAGAAGCCCGCGCAGAAGCCAGGGTGCAGGAATTTGAAACCCGTAAAAAGGAGGCAAAATCTGCCGTTAATGCAGTGAAGAAAGTTAAAGATTCTGTTGAAAAATCAACTTTAGGCGATCTTAGCGTTTTAGCTCAATTAAAAGAGCAAATGGAAGGCGCCGAAAGCAAAGCCCGTAAAGCTTCAAAAAAACCAGCCTCTGAAGAAGAAGCATAAGTTTAAATAAATTAAATCCGTATAGCCCTCCTGAAATAATTCGGGAGGGCTTTTTTTATAAAATTTATGGCCGGAGAAACCAGTATTATTGAACTCTTAAAAACAATGAGCCCAAAACTAAACGAAGGCGAATATGTTTTTTGTACGATACCTCATTCACAAGCAATTGATCCGGCAAACATTATTGGGTCGTTTAAAGAAGCAGAGGGCCTGACGGTGATCCTTAATAAGGAAATAGCCGATAATTTGAGCTTAGACTATACCTATGTATCCGCATGGATAACATTAACGGTTCATTCATCTCTTGAGGCAGTTGGGCTTACAGCCGCGTTCTCGTCAGCTCTTGCGAAGGAGGGCATAAGCTGCAACGTAATAGCAGCCTATTACCACGATCATATATTTGTCGCCAAAAATGATGCGATAAAAGCAATGGAAGTACTGAAAAGTTTATCAAGCCAAAGAAGTTAGCCCATGCCCAATTTTTATTTTTCTTCCGGACTTTCCGACTTTCCAGACTTTCGGACTTAAATAAAATTACTACCTTTGCCCAAATCCACCCAAACGATGCAAAACCCAATACTGCTCGACGGTCAAAAGTTTCAAATCACATTACAGCGTTTATGTCGTCAGTTAATTGAAAATCATAATGACTTTTCGGAATCTGTGCTTATCGGCATACAACCGCGCGGTATTTATTTGGCCAAACGCATAGCCGAAGAACTGCGCAAAATATTACCGGGCAAAAACATACAGCAGGGCGACCTTGACATTACCTTTTACAGGGATGATTTCCGCCGCCGTGAATCACAGCTGGTTCCAAATCAAACAAAAATTGATTTTATTATAGAAGGCAAAAAAGTGATCATGATGGACGATGTGCTATGGACAGGCCGCACTATCCGCGCCGCCATGGATGCCCTGCAGGCATTCGGTCGGCCGGAAAAGATAGAACTGCTTGCCCTGGTTGACCGCCGCTATTCGAGGCATATACCTGTATCGGCAGATTATGTTGGGATTGAAGTGGATTCCATTGCATCGCAAAAAGTAGTGGTAAGCTGGAAAGAAACAGATGGGGAAGATAGGATAGTATTACTATCAGATATAAAGTAAATAAATAACAAGGCGCGTCATTGCGAGGCACGAAGCAAACTCCGGCTACAAAGCGGTAATGCACAGTTTAGAGATTGCTTCGTCGTTCCTCCTCGCAAGGACGGTCTATATAAAATCCGAAATCAAAACATGGCAGGACTAAGCACACGACATTTATTAGGCATAAAAGATCTCAACCCAGACGATATTCAACTAATATTTGAAACTGCCGACGGTTTTAAAACGGTATTGAACCGCCCCATTAAAAAAGTACCCAGCCTGCGCGATGTAACAATTGCCAATATATTTTTCGAGAATTCTACGCGCACCCGTTTGTCGTTTGAACTGGCCGAAAAACGTTTATCTGCGGATGTGGTCAATTTTGCGGCATCATCGTCATCAGTAAGCAAAGGCGAAACGCTGATAGATACCGTAAATAATATCCTTGCCATGAAAGTTGATATGGTAGTGATGCGCCATCCATACGCGGGCGCAGGCATCTTCCTATCAAAACACGTAAAGGCCCAAATAGTAAACGCAGGCGATGGCGCGCACGAGCACCCAACCCAGGCGCTGCTTGATGCTTTCTCCATCCGCGAAAAACTGGGCGACGTGGCAGGCAAAAAAGTAGTGATCGTGGGTGATATTTTGCACTCGCGTGTAGCGCTCTCCAATATTTTATGCCTGAAACACCTGGGTGCCGAAGTGATGGTTTGCGGACCCACTACGCTGATCCCTAAATACATTGGTTCATTAGGAGTGAAAGTTGAACATAACCTCATAAAAGCCCTTAACTGGTGCGATGTGGCTAATATGCTCCGCATACAATTAGAGCGCCAGGATATAAAGTATTTCCCATCCCTGCGGGAATACACGATGCTGTACGGCTTAAATAAGCAGATACTTGATTCTTTAGATAAAGACATCATCGTAATGCACCCCGGCCCCATTAACCGCGGCGTGGAAATCACCAGCGACGTCGCCGACAGCAAGCAATCTATCATACTCGATCAGGTGGAAAATGGCGTGGCCATACGCATGGCGGTGCTGTTTTTACTGGCCGGGCAAACGCCGTGATAATTGATAAATGTAGTTTATCACATTAAATCACCAATCCGGGCGTTATACAGCGTTAGCTTTTTAGTATGAAATCAACATTCATCATCCTTTCGTTTTTTATTATGGCATCAGCATCGGCCCAAAGCCGTCAGCAGCAAAAGGTTGATTCGGTATTTTTACAGGTTAAAAATTATTTCAATCAAAAAAATGCCGATGCTATTTATAATATGGCAGGCAGTGATTTCCAAAAGGAGTTAGGTATCGATGCCTTTGCCAATGTGGCCAACAAACAACTGTTCCCCCTGGGCGAAATAAAAGAGTCCTCACTAATCAGCTTTGTTAATAACAGCGTAGCCACCTATAAGCTAAAGTTCGATTCGATGACGCTGCAATTGTTAATGAGCCTGGACAAACGTGATAAACTGGAACTATTCCTTTTTCAATCATATATCGAGCCGCTTAGCGATAAAACTGCGTTGGTTATAACGTCCAACCCATTAAGGTCGGTAATGGATAAAAAAATCGACACTGTTGCCCGGGTATATATTCAAAAATCAAACACGGTTGGTGTAATTATTGGCATTATTAATAATAACCGGGTTACCGCTTATAGTTATGGTGAAACTATAAAACACAATGACAAATTGCCTAAAGCAGATAACTTTTTCGAGATTGGCTCCATTACCAAAACCTTCACAGCTACCCTGCTGGCCTGGTACGTAAATGAAGGTGTAGTTAAATTAACCGATCCGATAACTAAATTTCTGCCTGATTCGGTGGCGGCAAATCCCGAACTTAAATCAATTACCCTGCTGAATTTAAGTAACCATACTTCGGGACTTGCAAGGATACCCGATAACCTGGTTAGTAATGCTACCGATGCACTTAATCCTTATAAGGATTATACTAAAGAGTTATTATATGCCTACCTCAAAACTTGCAAGCTTAACAGTAAACCAGGCGAAAAATATGCTTATTCCAATTTGGCGGTTGGGCTGTTGGGCAATATTTTAGAAAATATCAGCGGCGAACCTTATTCGCAAATGGTAAGGGAGATCATTTCCAAACCGTTGGGGATGTTCAGCACCGACCAATATTTAAACCCGCTGCTTGCACCCCGGTTTGTACAGGTTTATAATGCCGGCGGCCAGCCAACCGAACCATGGGATTTTGATGTTTTAGCTGCCTGCGGCGCATTGCGGTCAACACTTAATGACATGCTGCTCTATGCCAAAGCAAACTTGCACCCGGGCACCGACGCACTTTCAAAAGCAATCGGATTAACCCACAAAGTAACTTTTAATAAGGACGTAAAGATCGGCCTGGCCTGGCATATTATTACAGTAAATGGTGTTGAATATTATTATCATAATGGCATAACAAACGGCAGCAACTGCTTTTTGGCTTTTAATACCGAAAAAAATATAGCAGTGGTGGTATTATCAAATGCTGTAGAAAGCACTGATGCGCTTGGCACGGGGATATTGAGGAAATTGCAGTGAGTGGTTGATTAGGTTGACTAAGTTGGATTAAGTTAAGAAATTTTTAACTGCCAATTGTCATCCTGAGCAAAGCGAAGGATCTTCTTGAAGAGGCAAGTAGCCTGCATACAGGGCGAAGAAGATCCTTCGCTTTGCTCAGGATGACAACGGGTATCAATCCAAAATATGCTGTAGCGCATAATTGATAAAATTGCTGGTCAATCCAAAATCTTCTGTGCCTTTGCGGCGGATAAAAAAGAAATCGCGGGTGATCTTCAAACCTTCTATGGGTACTTCCACTAACTCGCCTTCGGCCAACTGGCGGATGATGGAGGGTTTGGGCATAAAGCCCAGGCATTGATCGGCTAACAAAAAGTTTTTCAGCGCTTCTGTGCCCCCTAACCTTATTTTTACCGAAAGATCTGCTGGTTTTATATGTAGTGCTGATAACGATTTTAATAACGCGTTTAATGTTCCCGACCCCCTCTCGCGCAAAGCAAGTGGCGTTTTTATAAATTGCTTTAACGTTAACGACTTCCCCGCCAGCGGGCTTTTTGCCGAACATACCGGGATCACCTCATCGCTCATAAAAGGTTTGTAGGATACAGTAGTAAGCTTATTGTCCACTTCTATAATGCCAATGTCGACCTCGTGATTTAGCAGGGCGTTTAAAATGTATTCCGAGTTGCGGTTAACCAATTGTACATCTACATTAGCATATTCCCGCTGAAAACCGGATAGTATCGGGGGCAAAATATACAAAGCAATAGTTGTGCTGGCCCCCAAACGCAAATGCCCTGCCGCATGCGACAGGCTACTTAAAACCGACAAGTCATATTCAACCTTCCGTTCAATTTCTGTAGCCTGCAGCAGATACTCATTTAGTTTTTTACCGGCTTCGGTGAGTAATATGCTGTTCCCCTTACGCTCAAACAATGGCACCTTATATTGATCTTCCAGCGCCTTGATGTGTTTGCTGATAGCAGGCTGCGTAACAAACAATATCTGCGCCGCCTTACTAAAACTAAGGTTAGCGGCAACTTCCATAAAAACCCGATGTGAAAAGGATATCATATTTTAATAATGTTTTCAAAGATAGGAAAACAGTATAAAAAAAAGTTATAATGGAGGCTGTCGCCGGGATGAAATAAAAAAGATATATCATTTCGAACAAAGTGAGAAAACTATACACTTGCTAATCCGTTATGCAAGGCGGGAATGCTTGTGTATAGTTTTCTCCTTCCCGAAATAAATTCGGGACAGGCTGTTCCTCGTCGAAATGACATATTTTTCGTAAATAAAAATAGGGATAATCTCCCGATCATCCCTATCATTTTAAATATCACCACCAGAAACTAACCTCTAATCTCCAGTCTCTAATCAACTACACCTCAACCGCCTGCCCTATCAAATGATGAGCAGCCAGATACTCCGCAATCTGCACCGCATTGGTAGCCGCGCCTTTACGCAGGTTATCTGATACTATCCAGCAGTTCAACGTATTTGGCTGGCTTTCGTCCCTGCGGAGGCGGCCCACAAATACTTCGTCCTTATCATGTGCATCAAGCGGCATTGGGTATTTTAAATTGGCTGTATCATCCACTACTACCACGCCCGGGGCTTTTGACAATATGTCCCTTACTTCCGCCAGGTCAAAATCATTGGCGAACTCAATGTTTACAGATTCAGAGTGGCCGCCCATAACGGGGATACGTACAGTGGTGGCAGTTACTTTAATACTGTCGTCTCCCATTATTTTCTGGGTTTCCAGTATCATTTTCATTTCCTCCTTAGTATAACCGTTCGCTGTAAAAACATCAATCTGCGGGATCACATTCAGGTCTATCTGGTATGGATATACTTTCGGGCCGTCAATGCCTTTACGCTCGTTGAACAGTTGCTCAACGGCTTTTACACCTGTACCGGTAACCGATTGATAGGTGGATACTACTACCCTTTTAATTTTATATTTATCGTGCAGCGGTTTTAAGGCCACCACCATTTGTATGGTCGAGCAATTTGGGTTGGCTATGATCTTATCATCGGCGGTAAGCACATGAGCGTTAACTTCGGGTACTACCAGTTTTTTGGTAGGATCCATGCGCCATGCTGATGAATTATCAATAACGGTTGTGCCTGCCGCCGCGAAAAGTGGCGCCTGGGCCAATGAAGTGCCGCCCCCTGCCGAAAATATGGCAACATCGGGGCGCTGTTTTATCGCATCCTCAACAGAAACCACCTTATACTGCTTACCCTTAAAAGTGATCTGTTTACCAACACTTTTCTCTGAAGCTACCGGGATTAATTCTGTAACGGGGAAGTTGCGTTCCTCAAGGACCTGCAACATTTTAGTGCCCACCAAGCCCGTGGCACCTACTACTGCGACTTTCATTTTGTTTTTAAATTGTTGTGTATAAATAAATTTTAATTGCAAAGATGGGAAATTTTGTTGATTAAGTTAAGTGGTTGATTAAGTTAGATTAGGTTTGAACGTGGACTTTTCTATTTTTTAACCTAATCAACCATTCACCTAATCAACTTAATCAACCAAATTTCTACCTTTGCCGGTAAACGCGGAATATATGAGCGAAAAAATCCTGGTGATAGGTGCAAACGGGCAAATAGGTACTGAACTGGTTGCCGCCCTGAGAGAAATTCATGGCGCAGAGGCAGTGATCGCTTCGGATCTGAAAAGCCCGGTTTACAACTTGCGGAAAAATAGCGGCCCCTATGAGATCGTTAATGTTTTAGACAAGGATAACCTTCATCATATATTTGATAAACACCGCCCCACGCAGGTTTATTTGCTTGCCGCGATATTATCAGCCGTAGGCGAACAAAAACCAAAAGTTGCCTGGGATTTAAACATGACCGGTTTACTCCATATACTCGATTTTGCGGTTGAGTTTAAGGTTGAAAAAGTTTTCTGGCCGAGTTCAATAGCGGTTTTCGGGCCGCACTCGCCGCAACAGCAAACACCACAATATTGTATAATGGACCCAAACACGGTTTACGGTTTCAGTAAACTTGCGGGCGAACGCTGGTGCGAATATTATTTTGCCAAATATGGCTTGGATGTAAGGAGCCTGCGGTATCCCGGATTAATTGGCTGGCGTGCTAACCCCGGCGGCGGGACTACTGATTATGCAGTGCATATTTTTCACCAGGCATTAAAAACCGGGCGTTATGAGAGCTTTTTAACTGCCGGTACAGCCTTGCCCATGATGTACATGGATGATGCCATACGCGCCACCATAACGCTAATGAACGCGCCATCTGATGCTGTGAACATCCGCTCGGCATATAATCTGGCCGGGGTTAGCTTTACCCCTGCCCAACTGGCTGATGAAATAAAAAAACATATCCCAGATTTTGAAATAAGTTATGCCGAAAGCGATCCGCGCCAGGCGATTGCCGATAGCTGGCCAAAATCAATTGATGACAGTTATGCCCAAAAAGATTGGGGATGGAAATTGGAATATGACCTGCCAAAAATGGCAGAGGATATGCTGGTGAATTTGAAGGAAATTATATAGCAGCACCAATTGTCACGAATTATATCGAATTTCACCAATTCAATTAGTGAAACTTTTTTTTATTCGTGAAATTAGTGTTATTTGAATTCGTAAAATTAGTGACAATTAAATAAGAAATGGGAAGAGCATTCGAATTCCGTAAAGAAAGAAAACTTAAGCGCTGGAGTAAAATGGCAGTGCAGTTTACCCGCCTGGGTAAAGAAATTGTAATGGCGGTAAAAGCCGGCGGCGGCGATCCTAATACCAACTCGCGCCTTAGAACTGCTATACAAAACTCAAAGGCCGTTAATATGCCAAAAGACCGTGTTGATGCCGCTATAAAAAGGGCCATCAGCAGGGATGAAAAGGATTATGAAGAAATAGTTTATGAAGGCTACGCGCCGTATGGCGTTGCTGTTTTGGTTGAAACCGCCACGGATAATATTAACCGCACGGTAGCTAACGTACGCAGCTATTTTACCAAATATGGTGGTTCACTGGGTAAAACGGGCTCCCTTGATTTTATTTTCAGTCGTAAATCTGTTTTTACTTTTGAGCCTGGCGACCGCGACCTTGAAGAACTTGAATTTGAACTAATAGATGCCGGATTGGAGGACTTGTTTGTGGAGGCCGACGAAAACGGCAATGATATTGCTGTAGTTCATGCAGCTTTTGAAGATTTTGGCAAGATGCAAAAGGCTTTGGAAGAGTTGGGCATAGAAGTAAAATCGGCCAAGTTGGAACGCGTTGCACAGTCGTTTCATGAAGTAACCGAAGAACAGGTTACTGATATAATGAAACTGATTGACCGTTTGGAAGAAGATGACGATGTGCAGGCGGTGTACCATAATATGCAAGAATAATTTGAAAATGTGTTAATTTGAAGATTTGAAAATTGGGCTTCAAATTTTTTCATTTTCAAATCTTCAAATCAATTAATTTTCAAATTAACCCCATGCCACTTTTTACCTCACGTAAACAGGAAAAAAAAGTTAAAGTAACCTTTAGCAACGGTTTGCTTTTTGTTGAAAAGCCGGATGGTAAACAACAGGCTTTCCCGTTGGAATGGTTTCCAAAATTGCTTAACGCTACAGATGAAGAGCGTGAAGATTGGGAACAAACGGATAAGGGGATACATTTTAACAAGCTTGACCTGGACGTTTCAATTTAGATGTGAGATTTGAGACATGAGATTTGAGATTAGAAAATTATTTTTGCCGAATACAAATTTACCAGTATTATATATTGAGGTTTTATCTCACATCTAAAATCTCACATCTCATATCTAAATGACTTTCGAAGAGTTTTTTAAGAAGAAAAGAATTGACCTGGCCGCTTTGGAACAAGGCGAGGCTGGATTATTTTCTGAATTTAAAACCCACTTTGAGCAAATGGGCGAAAAAAGCTTTGATCATACCAAAAAATACTGGTTCAATAAATTAAGACGGCAATTTCCGCTGGCCATAGAGGTTAAAACAGAAAAGCCGCATATTGCAAACCCGCTTGCCGAACAAACTATAACTGAAAGTTTGTCTGAAACTGTAATTGAAGCCCCGATCCCTAAATTGGGGTTTGTACCGAAGTTTAAGGCTGCCAATATGCCAAAGCCTGCTGAAAGTATTGACGATAAAAAGCAAAGTCCCTCAACTACTCCTGCTGCTGACGAAACCGCTCCTGCCACCCCATCGCCCAAATTAGGTTTTGTACCGAAATTTAAGGCTGCTAATATGCCAAAAGCTGCTGAAAGCGTTGATGATAAAAAGGAAGCGCCGTCAAATACTCCCCCACCTGAAAGTGCGCCTGAAGAAAAACCGGTTGAAAACATCGAAGCAAAACCAGCCTATAAGCCCCGCTTTAACATGAAAAATATCCCGCCAAAATCATCAGGTGAATAAGAATTGAATCCCCCACGGCATGCCGAATTAACCTCTACTCCACCTTGATAACCTTTGTCCGTTCTGATACACCATTCTCATTAATGGCTTCGATCTGGAAGTAGTATGGTTTTTCCTTATCCATTGTTTTAAGGTAATACTCATTGCTGGTATGCACCATTACGCAATTATAAAGCTTATCGGGCGCCGTGCCGGTGTAGATGTTGTAGGCAAATGCGTTATCAACAGTCTGCCATTTTATCCAGGCGCTGCGTTTATCCTTTTCGGTGCGTAAAACTATAAAGCTTTTAACCGTATCAGGTTTACTGCCGCCGCCGTTGCCAAACACACGCAGGCCGCTGATAGCGAATTTACCTGTCGGCATGTGCACATTTACCAATTTAATATAGCGCGCTTTTACCGGGGTTTGCAGTTCGATATAATCATGCGGCACATCTGTTTTATTGGTGCTCTTATCCATTAAAATATGCCACTTTTTAGCATCCGACGAGTAATACAATTTGTATTGGGTATAAGTGGTTGTCGATTTTCCTAAGATAGTGGCATCCTGGTCGGCATAGTTTATTTGTACTGCATTTACCGTACTTTCATTACCCAAATCAGTTTGTATCCATTCGCCCGGATCGGCTGTTGCCGCGCTCCAGTAGGTTTTTATATTTTCATCGACGGCGTTGTTTGGTAAATAGCCGCCCAATGTTGATGAAACCTGTACAGGTTTATTATAATTCAGCAGCATCCAGCCGGTAAAACGACTTTGCAGATGATCAGCTTTACCATCGGGCAGGTAGGTTGGGTAGTCGCCAAAAGCAGTATTGCTGTACATCACATCATCTTTATCAAATCCGGCAGGCCATATACCCAGGCGGCGTTCAAAGCTGTTTTTTACAGCGATAGTTATGGTTGAAATGTGCCAGTAATTACCCCATGTATCCTGGTAAGTGCTTCCATGACCAGCGCCGCGTGCAAACCCGCCGGGCTTATAACTAAATGGCATTGATTGCGGCGTAAACGGCCCAAGCGGGTTATTACCCACCACTACCCCATCCGAATAGCCACTGAATTCACTACCCGGCGCACCGTATTGCAGGTAATATTTGCCATTATGTTTTGTCATCCACGAGCCTTCTATAAACGGGTCGAGAAAAGTATCATCCATATATTCTCCAAAACGCTGCCAGCCGTAGCGATACGGCTGCAGGAAATACATTTCTTTACGATAGCCTTTCAGGTGAAATGTTTTCGGATCAATTTCGGCGCCATAGATTGGATAGGTATTACTGCTGCCATTATACATGTACAATTTTCCGTCGTCATCTCTAAAAAAATCGGGGTCCCAGCCGCCGGGCTCAAATTCGTGAATAGCTTCTTTCCATTCGTTTGCTTTGGGGTTGGTGCTCATCCAGATAGGGAAGTTGGAGGAATAGGTTGAACCAAAAACCAGGAGCGTATCGCCCTGCACCCAAACAGCCGGGGCACAAAGATCATCATACACATGATGCTCCGGCCTTAAAAAAGACCGGGATACAAAATTCCAATGGTACATATCACTGCTCCACCAATAGCCCCACTGGTTGGTGGAGAATAAGTAATAATCACCTTTGTACACAGTTATTACCGGATCAGCTGTAGCGCGGTGTTTTCCTTCGGTTGCGAAATTAGGTATTGGGGTGTAACCATAATCGATATTTATAGGGTTGCAATAGGTGAGTTGTTTTTGCTGGGCGTTGGTACAGTTTGCAATTAGCAGTAAGCAGTTTGCAATGCAAATGATAAAAAGATACTTCTTATTCATTTTGAGATTATGTTTGGATTAATATTTGGGCATCAATTAAAAAATGCCCATTTCTTCTTTGAACTGGCTTATTATATAGTCAGAAAGATAATTGTTTTTATTGTATAATATCGATGAATTTATTTGGTATCCATTTACAGACTGCATACTGTAGTTATATTTAGCTATAAAGTCATGTAACTCACTTGCTTTATTATACCAATATTCAAATACTTTGTGCCTTTGGTCCTCTCTTTTATCAATACTGTCGCATACATAGAAAATCACGTTAGCATCTTTTTCTAAAAAATCTGCCAATATTTTTATTACAGTATTTTTAACCCAATAGTCAAAAATAAAGGTCTCAGTTTCAGGATATAATGACAAAGAAAAAACCCTAACTTCTCCCATTTGGTATGAAGATAGGGTTAATGAATATTTAATATTAAACCTTGTAATGAAAATATGGGCAAGTCCATCCTCGGATGAAGTTACATTATAGAAGTTTTGCAAACTTAATGTCTTTTTCTTTTGCCAGATCGCTTAAAGGTTTTTTGTTCTTTAAAGCATCTTTAATATCCCTTTTGTCCTGTATTATCTTTCGCAGAAACTTTGGGATATCATTAGGGATTTCCTCTTTCTGTGGTTCCATGATCTTAATTGCTTAGTATTCAATACAAATATACAAAAACTAATAAAATTATTTAAAACAAAATTCTCTGCGAACTTTACTTTAACGCCGGGCTTTCAAAATCAAGCTTTTTTAGCCCCCGTTGTACTTCGGGGCAACTCATAAACAGGTTCCATAGTAAATGGCTGCGGTAATTTTCTATCATTACTACAACTGGCCCTTCGTCAATAGCAAGATACGATTTTGCATACCAGTTATGTGATTCACTGAAAGCATCGATAAAGCCATAATCGCCCCACAATTTATCGCCCATATCATAATAAAAATGGCGTAAAGCTTTCATAGAATATTCAGGCGTATACGGAAATGCTGAAAGCGCAGCAGTTGGCGTAATCACACCAAGATCGTTAGTTGGCTGATGGGCGCTGTAGCCAACATAGCTGTCACTTGCAGTCAGGCCCCAGCAGTTTTCGCCGTAACCTTTATATTTTTTGGGGTTATCGACACAATAATCATGATTGATTAGGGTATGATTGGTATTTTGTTCCCAGTAATCGGCATACCTGTCTTTTAAACCTTTAGGGTCGAGGCCAAGGAAAGAGTATTGTGAAAAGAAAAGCGGGCCGCCATAGTCAAAGCCCAGGGGCAACACATGGCCGTAAAAGGTTTTTCCGTTCTTAAAAAAATCACTTTGTGCCCAGCCGCGATGGTAAACATCTGAAGTAACCGGATACCTGTCGCCGGATGCAGCAAGTACATAAGTAATAAGGCATTCATTAAAGCCTCGGATAGCGAAATTCATGGCCCAGCCGTTATTTGGCGACCAGTGCCAATATAAGTTATCCCTGCCATCACGGGTGTACCAGTTCCATTCAATATCGTTCCACATAGCGTTTATTCTTGAACGGATGTGGTCTTCCTTTTGGTTATCAGCATTAAAATATTGCCTCGCACATAGTAAACCCTGGAAAAGATAGGAGGTTTCCACAAGGTCACCGCCATCATCTTTGCGGCCAAAAGGGATTGTCTTCCCTGTCTCACCATTCAGCCAATGCGGGAATACGCCGTGATAAGAATCGGCTTTATTCAGAAATTCAACAATTTTCAGCATCCTGTCAACCGCCTGCTCATGGCTGACCCATTTGCGGTGATCGGCTACGATCAAGGCCATTATACCAAAACCTGAACCACCAATAGTAACGACTTCCTTGCCATAATCATAAGCTATATTGCTGCGCTCACGGGCCAGTCCGCTAACCGGGTGACCAAAATCCCAGAAATAACGGAAAGTTTGGCGTTGTACAACATCAAGCAGAGCGCTATCTGATAACCCCTTAATGATGCCGACAGGTTTTATAGGGGTGAATACTTCTGCTTTTTCCGGTGTTTGGGCAAGGCAACAAGTTGATAATATTAATAAAAGAGGTAGTATTAGTTTTTTCATTGTTGTAATTGGTTCGTAATATTCTATAACACATCTTCAGCACCTTCTAAATCTCCTCCGCCAGTTGGCGGAAAGACTTTAGCTTCGCTCGTGGCAATTTTTTAAAGCCCTTCCGTCAACTGGAGGGGGTTGGGTGGGGCTCACAAATACGGGCTTTGAAAGCCCAGGTTTTTCATTCCGGTTTGTACTTCGGGGCAACTCATAAATAAGCTCCAAAGCAGGCCGCTCCGGTAGTTTTCTATCGTATCAATTATCGGCCCTTCGTCAATAGCAATATCCGATGTTGCAAACCAGGTATCATTCAAACTGAATGAGTCATAAAATCCATATTGGCCCCACATTTTGTCGCCCAGTTTATAGTAAAAAAAACGTAAAGCCTGTAAGGATTGTGTAGGGGTATAAGGCAGCGATGCTATCGCCGCTGTAGGGGCAATAACCCCAAGGTCGCTGGTTGGCGAGCTTGCATTATACCCGCCGTTTTCAATATCGCTTGCAGTTAACCCCCAGCAGTTGGGGCCATATCCGTAGTAACCGTTAGGATTGGCTACGCAAAAATTATAGTTGATGGTTGCATGCGCTTTATTTTGTACGTCATAACTGGCATAGGCGTCAGACAACCCGTTTGGATTTATCCCTAAAAAGGAATAATGGGCAAAGAACAATGGGCCGCCTTCTGCGGGGCCTAATGGCAGCAAAACGCTATAATAAGAATTTCCGTTTTTCATACTGCCGTTACCTGCCCAGCCATTATCATATACAGTTTTTGTAATAGGATAGGTTGTTGATGATGCCGCTAAAACATAGGTCATCAAGGCTTCGTTCCAGCCATTTACCTGCTGATTGGAAGACCATGCATAATCAGGGCTCCAATGCCAGAATAATGTATTTTGGCCATTTTGAAACCAGCTCCATTGCACATTGTTATAAAGCGTGTTTATATCGGCCCTTAATTGGGTTTCAGCCGGGCTTGCGCCATTAAAGTATTGCCGGGCAGTAAGTAAACCCTCCATTAAAAAGGACGTTTCAACCAGGTCGGCGCCATCATCCTGCATGCTGAATGGAACGACCGCCCCTGTTTGGCCGTTAAGCCAATGCGGAAAAGCGCCATGGAACGTCTGCGCGTTATTTTTTAAAAAACTTACGATCAGCTGCAGCCTTGCTAAACCTTGCGCCCTTGTAATAAACTGCCTGTTAACGCCTGTAACTATGGCCATAATACCGAAGCCGGAGCCCCCGGTGGTTACTACATCACCGGAGGTGTTCCGCTCACGGGCCAGGCCACTTACCGGGTGGCCGAAATCATAAAAATATTTAAAAGTTTGCTGCTGCACCAGGTCAAGCAACTGGTTATCAGTTATAACCGGAAATTTGTTGGTGGTATCAATACCGGTTGTTAATTGTACTGTTAAAGCCGATTGTAAATTGCCCCCTGCCGCTGATTTAAGACCAGTGGAAACACTAAGCGTATATTGTGTAATTGGCTGCAAAGTATTGGGTGTTATCACTATTGTACTATCATTGTTTTGGTAAGCGGTAGTATAAGTTACTGCTGCGCCTGCATTACTTTTAAATGCTATACTGGCGCTAACCGAAGCCGGGTTAACTACCGCTGTGAAAGACAGCTTTATTACCGGCGCGTTATTAACCCCCTTGTAAGTAAACCCGTTGTAAACGCCGTTCACTTTTAAAGCGTTAAAGCTGAATGAGGCAGGAGTATTTGGCGGTACAGGTATTGGTGTCTTATTTCCCTTCGAACAGGAATAAAGCATACCTAATACAATTACTACCAAACAAACTTTTAAACTTCTCATTCCCCGCAATACCAATTATTAAAAGCCAATGTATAAATAAGTTATTTTTGCCGAAACGTCAGCTCCAGCTTCTGCCTTTCGGACTATTTTATAAATGATTCAGAAAAAGAGGTTGACTGACCCGCCCATCCACCGGTTGGCGGACGGACGGGCAGACAACCTCACAACCAAATCAAATCAAATTATCTTCCTAATTTTTCCAGGTTATATAAAGCCGAAACTTCTGCAGCTGATAACGCTTTATTGTAAATCCTGAAATTATCTAACAAGCCTGTATAACTTTCAGCCCATGACTGAGCTGTCGCAGAGGTTGTTAAGCTCGGATTAGTTTGGAATTGCCAGGTACCCATCACTGCTTCTGTAGTTGGAAATTTCAATGGGCCGTAAGGGATTACCGGTGGTTTTGTGGGATCGGACCCCGGGATTGCCGGCCCCACAACATAGCCTTTTGTTCCGGCCACGCCTGTAATGCCAATAGGGGCAGCATTTTGATAAATATTTATAACAGAAGATCCAGCATCATAAGTAACTACCATGTGTGTCCAGGTATTTATAGCGTTCGGCACTTTAGAAGCAAGATAATAACCGGCAAAGGCTACACCACTTGCATTCGTCATGTGAACTTTAAACAGTAATGTATCACCGTTTGGATCTGTAGGGCCCGGGTTATCCAAATAAATATCCAAACTGCCCCAAAAATCAGTAGGGTTGTTAAAGGAAAAAATACCTCTTGCCAGGCCCGCTGTTTTCGGACTATTCATCCAAAACGCTAATGTGTAACTTTGCAGATTTTTACCTGGCCCTGCGTTCGGGAAAACTACGTAAGAATTTACCGCTCCCTGATATGCTTTACCACTTACACCCGGACCAAAAGTTATATTACCTGCGGTAGTACCTGATAAATTTCCCATACTGTCGGTAACCGAACCACTAAAGGGGAAATAATCCACCAAACTACTGGGTTCAATCTCTTTCGACCCGCTGTACCCTCCATAAGTTGGCAGTGGTTTGGACGGAGCGTACGTTTTGGGATCGAACCCTTTCTGACATGAGGATATTGTGAAAACCATGGCGAGCCCTGTAAGGCAAACCATAAGTATATTTTTTATTGTTTTCATCATTTTTTCTTTAATAAATAATTAATAACCAGGATTTTGCGTTAAAGTACCTGCACTCAAATCAATCTCATTTTGCGGAATAGGCCAAACTTCACTTTTGCCGGCAACAAATCCCTGCGGACCAAATACGGCGGCGCCCCGGCCCTGGCGTATCACATCAAAGTGACGATCAAACTCCATCCCTAATTCCACACGCCTTTCGTGATAGATTGCAGTCCGTAAAGTGGCCTGTACTGTTGTAGTAACTTGTGGTAAAATCGAGGCATTCCCTTCTCTCGCCCTTGCCCTTACCATTTCTAACGATGTTAGTGCTGCAGCAGTATTGCCCATTTCGTTATTTGCTTCTGCATTCATTAATAATACCTCTGCATACCTCAATACAATTTTATCCTGTTGGCAACCCTGGTTAAAGCCCGAAACATATAAGGCAAAAGGCACATATGATTTCATGTTATAATAAGGATCTGGCGCCGAGGCGTCGATCATATCCCCCTCGGGTGTAATTGTTCCGGTAACAATAACTGTTCCGGCTAAGCGCGGGTCACCGGGTTCAAACTCGGCAACCAGGCTGGGACTTGGATCATTAAAACCCCAGCCGCCAGCGGGCTCCGTAACCCTTGGCATTTGCACCTGCGAGTATTGTGAATTTGACGCACCGGGATTGTTTGGTATTAACTCATTTTGAATTTCGAAAATTGACTCAACGTTGTTTTTGTTTTGGGTCCTGAACATTTTTTCATAATCAGGAAACAAGGAATAAATTCCTAAGCTTGTTACTGCATTAGTAAACGTTAGCACCTCGGTCCAGTTTTTTTGATACAAGGCCACTTTTGCGTGTAAGGCCAAAGCTGCTCCTTTAGTAACATGACCAACATCGGTAGAACTATAAGTAGTTGGCAATACTGAAGCCGCATTTGTTAAATCGGTTTCTATCTGTGCCCAGACGGCTGCTTTTGGGGTACGGGCCAAATTATAATCCGCGGCTGTTTTTGGAACATGCAACCTTAACGGAACGTCACCGAACGCACGTACCAGCCTGAAGTAATCATAAGCACGAATAAATTGGGCTTCAGCAAGGTACCTTGCCTTTAATGTAGCATCCATGTTAATATTGGGAACATTATCCAATATCTGGTTAGCGAAGTTGATGTTATTATACATCCCTTGCCAAAAGCCCTCAAGTTGCCCTTCTCCGGCTGTAACTGTAAAATTGATGTATTCGTTCATAAAGGTTGCATCCGTTGGTACAGAACCTTTTGTAACGTCATCCGATCCCATGCTTTCTATCGCAATAGGTGCGAAAGCGATATCGTTCCAATTATGCAAATCAGCATACATGGCAGCATTTGCGGCCAGGGCATCACTTTGCGTTTTCCAAAATTGTGCGGCTGTTGTCGTTGTAGCTGGTGTCGCATCTAAAAAACTCTTTTTGCATCCTTGCGAAAAGAATAGTGCAGCAATCAAACTTAGTCCGATTGCTTTTTGAAGATAAAATTTTTTATTTTTCATATTAATGAGAATTAAAATGTAACATTAACGCCAAAATTGTAAGTAGCATATAAAGGATATACATTCGCATCAATACCTTGATTGAGCACCCCTCCGCCAATTTCAGGGCTGAAGCCTTTATATCCGAATATATTGATGGCATTTTGGGCATTTGCAAAAACCCTGATACTATGTACACCCATTTTTCTCAGTAAATCAGCTGGCAGCGTATAACCTAACTGCGCATTCCGTACCCTGAAGTATGCGCCGCTTGAAACATAAAACGAGTTGGGCGCTGAGTTATATGTAGAACCAATATTTACCGAAGGATAAGTATTGGAAGTGCCCGGGCCATGCCAACGATTTTGATAAAAATCTTGTGTAAAGTTTTCGTTTCCGAAACGGTAGGCGAGATTAGCGTTGTACACGCTCACATCTGCCCGGCCCTGAAAGTCCAAAGTTAAATCGAAATTTTTAACTTTCAAATACGTGTTTACCCCATAACCATATTTTGCATTAGGGTTACCTAAATTAACACGGTCGGTACTTGTTATCTGGCCATCGTGATTAACATCCTGGTAGATGAAATCGCCTGGCTGTGCAGTTCCTTTTTCAGGAGACGCGGCAACCTGGGCAGCTGTCTGGAAAATGCCAATTACTTTATAGCCATAAAATTCGCCGATTGGCTCACCCTGGACGGTACGGGTTGCAAGCCCACCATTGGTAACACCATTGCCACCGCTATATATTGGATTATTACCTGAAAGCACGCTTAAGACTACGTTATCGTTAATGCCAAGGTTCGGGCTTATTGAATAAAATACATCCTTGTTAACTTGTTGTCTCCAGGTTAATGAAAATTCAAACCCCCTGTTCCTGATATCGGCCTGGTTTCCTAAAATCCCGCCGCCCGGGCCATTTTCACCTGTTGAGCCTGGAATTGGGATATTGAAAATTGCATCTTTGGTTTCCCTGTTATAATATTCAGCCTCGAAGGATAGCTTATCGTTTAAAATTGAACCTTCGATACCAAAATCAGTTGCTTGTGCTTTTTCCCATGTAATTGAAGGGGGCACAACGGTATTTATATTTTCGCCTGTCACGGTGGTTGGAGGATTACCGAAAATGGCTGTATATTGTGTAGGATCATTCGTTACAGTCAGTTTACTGGGATTAATAGGAACCACTGCATTACCTACCTCACCATAGCTGGCCCGCAATTTTAAATTGCTAAAAAAGTGTTGGTTTTTCATGAATTCTTCATTACTGATAACCCAACCTGCCCCTACCGAAGGGAACCAGCCATAAGAATTTGGATAAAACTCAGATGCGCCATCGTGGCGGATAGAAGCATTTAAAAGATAACGGTCATCGTACGAGTAATTTACACGTGCAAACTGGGAAACTTCCGTTGTAAGGAACTGATTGGCCGTTGGCTTTGTATAAGTTACATTAGTACCTGCCGGAAAAGAAGTATGTAAATTGCCGGTTTTTGCATAGCCCACACTGTCTGCAAATGCATCAGCATAATCAGTTTCGTTACGTTGTGAGCTGTAGCCCGCTAAAGCGGTTATTTTATGCTTACCAATTGTTTTATCATAAGTTAAGGTATTTTCCCATATCCAATCGCGATTTTCAGTATGGTTTAAATCCAAAGAAGATGTTGTGCTTTGCTGTGCCCCTGTAGCAAAGTAAATTGGTGTATAATCTCTTACTTCAGCCTGTGCCAATTGGCCACCGAAACTCACTCTGAATTTCAAGTCTTTTAAAATATTATATTCGGCATAAGCAGAACCATTAACTTCTTTGTTTTTTGATTTATGATTAAAAAAATCGATAGTAGCTTCAGGGTTGTAATTGGCACCGCCGCCAACATTATAGTCAGCCGGATCGCCATATTTACCATTGCCATAAAAAACAGGCACAATTGGGGCTGCGGTATATAACTCATGGAAAATCCCGCTATTGACGTCATCAGATCCGCTGGACAGTATATTTACAGTAAAACCTATTTTCAAATTTTTTACAGGTTTAAAGTCGTTAGCAACGTGAACTGTGTATTTCTGATAGTTATTGGTTTTAACAATACCATCCTGGTCAAGGTAGCCAAATGAATAATTATAAGTGTATTTATCAGTACCACCATTTACAGATAGTTCATGGTTGGTTACGAAAGCATTACGCAATATCTGGTCGTACCAGTTAGTTCCATTGCCATAAGATGACGGATTAGAGCTAAAGGCCGGGACTACACCATTATCGGCATATAATTCATTAATCAAAGTGGCGTATTGAGTGCCGTTTGCCATTTGAACCTGGTTTGTAGCGGCTTGCCACCCTGCATAACCATTATAATTGATGGTTGGTTTGCCGGTTTTGCCACGTTTAGTAGTAACTAATACAACGCCGTTGGCCGCCCTTATACCATAAATAGCTGTGCTGGAGGCATCTTTTAAAATGCTGACACTCTCAATATCACCATCATTTAAGAAACTGATATTATCATACCAAACACCATCAACAACAAACAGTGGCTGCGCGTTACCATAAATTGTACCTACACCACGTATATTAATTGTTGGGGATGCGCCGGGCTGGCCGCCATTAATAATTTCAACACCTGCAACTTTGCCCTGTAAAGCGCTTAGCACATTGGTAGCGGCTTGTTTTTCAATGTCAGCTCCTTTTACAGTGGCCACGGCCCCGGTATTGTCAATTTTACGTTGTGTACCGTAACCGATAACCACAACCTGTGATAATTCATTGTTTTGTGCCTGGAGCTTAACGTCAATAGTATTTCTGGCGCCTATGGCAACTTCCTGGAGGGTATACCCGATATAGGTAAATACCAATGTAGCTGTAGATGGCGCTGCAAGCGAATACGCCCCATTGACATCGGTTTGTGTACCTGTTGTTGTTCCTTTTACTGCTACGCTAACACCAATAAGGCTTTCGCCTGTGGCTGCATCTGTAACCTTACCTTTTACGGTAATGTTTTGTGCGAAAGCAGGATTAATGAAAAAGAAACAGAATAGTACTAATCCTGAGATTGTAAAAATTCTCTTCATAGATTGGTTAATTAAAGATTAAGAAAGTAAGTTTAAAAAATTGGTTTTTCGTACTTCGAAATTGAGGAGATAATACAATTTTAACAAATTATATCCCTCTACATTATTACATCACTAAACAAACACTTTCACAAGTTGTTTTGTTTTATTTTGCAATAAGTTAATAATCAACAATTTAATATTCGTTAGTGTATATTGTACATACTACAGCAACAAGGTTGCCACTACTACACGGAATATAGGGTATGAGAGGTAATGATGTAGTTTTACAGCTCTATGAGAAACTCTACAAGGTTCTTGTCATGCTCCAGGTTTAGCTTTTTGCGTAATCTGTAGCGGCGTATCTCTACACCACGCAATGAAATATTCAGTAAAGAGGCCATTTCTTTACTGCTCATGTTCATGCGCAGGTAAGCGCAGAGTTTCAAATCATTAGGTACAAGGTCTGGGTGACCGATCTTTAGTTTTTTGAAAAAGTTTTCGTGTGCTTCATTAAAGCTGCTTTCAAATATGTTCCAGTCACGCTCATCGTTCATTCCTTCATGAATTACTTTTTGTATCCTGCGCAGCTGTTCTTCGGATAATTGTTTGCCCGAGCTATCTTTAAGATGAGTGATCTCTTCTCCAATTTTTTGAAGCAGCTCGTTCTTGTAAACAATATTCATTGCAGAGTTAGCCAGTTCCCTGCTTTTACTTGCCAGATCCGCCTGCAATTGCTCGTTTTTAATTTTTACGATCTGTTGTTCACTGGCGACGCTTTCCTGTTTTAAAAATTCCTCTTTTTCACGATCAAGTTTATCATGGATAAACTGCTGGTGCCGTTGTAATTTTAAGTGGTAATAGTGCCTTACGATATAAAAAACCAAAACAATCAGTAATAAATAAATAACCAGGGCAATTTTTGTTGTATACCATGGCGAAAGTATGGTAAAAGTAAAAACAGTAAGCGGCGATATATTTTGATCATTTATTTTAGCACGTATGCTAAACTTGTAAGTGCCCTGGTTAAGGTTTGTGAATTCCTTTTGGCTTTGCGCTGTCCAGTCGCTCCATTGCCTCGAATAACCTTCAAGATAATACTGGTATTTAATTTTAGACTGCCTGTAATAAGGTAATGAGTACGTTATACGCAGGTTATTCTGTGAAAAAGGAATCTCAATATTATTAATACTATTACTGTTTTCGCTTATCACCGAAACCTTATCGGTTATATTTTCAATCTTTCTGATCAAGACTTCAGGCAATTGTATTTTATTTGGCAAAAGTGCGTCATCATCATTCAGGATAACAAAACCGTCATCCACACTTATCAGGTAAATTGAATTATTGATGAGGTTTATGTTCTCATAATTCTGTACCATTTGACCGTTGAGCGTATTAAAGCGATTCGAATCAATAGTAAGTTTTCCGGGCGTTGAGAGATCGGCAATCGCTACCCGCCCATGATTTATAAACCAGTATTTTTTACCTATGGCGGCAATTATTTTGTTTGATGAGGCAAATGTGCCCAGCATTTTATTTAATTGCTGGTACTTATAAAACCTGTCGCTGATGTCATCATAAACACAAAAACCTGAATCGGACGAGAAAACGATCCGGTTATCAAGGTTAAACACGTTCACATTATAGCTATCGGGCAAACCCGACTGTTTATCATAATATTTGCTGGAGGTTACTTTTTTAAGATCGCTGCTTAGTGTAATTTTATAAATGCCCTTATAAGCATGGCTTACCCAAATCTGGCCTTTACTGTCCTCTTCAACATACCTTGATGGTTCGCCAAAACCAGCAATTTTATGATCAAAAACCCAGTTGCCTGCTCCGTCTTTGCGGTAAATCACCAAACCGGTATAAGTTCCCTGTATCAGCAGGT
>Ga0207033_1029_pt1 | contig 35294 bp, 42 predicted proteins | sample Alteio_BWMinCont_35_FD_153262 | JGI IMG/M metagenome (GOLD analysis project Ga0207033, IMG submission 153262) | Enriched cells from forest soil in Barre Woods Harvard Forest LTER site, Petersham, Massachusetts, United States -... | ecosystem: Environmental > Terrestrial > Soil > Temperate forest >... | reverse complement strand
TTCTTAAATTTCATTTCGATTGATTTTGTTTGTAACCGGGGCCGCGCAAAATAACACCTTTTCTGGTACCAATATGTTTAAAATTATCAACAGTTAAAGCACCATTCACTAAAATATATTTAAAGCCGGTTGAGTAGGCATGCGGCTGTTCAAAAGTTGATTCATCTTTAACCTTATCGGCATCAAATGCCACAATATCCGCATACATGCCTGGCTGTAATAAGCCCCTGCCTGTAAGATGGAATTTTTGGGCTGGCAAGTAAGTCATTTTTCTGACAGCCTCTTCAAGCGTAAATATATGTTTTTCACGAACATAGTAACCAAGCACGCGGGCGTTGCTCCCATAACCGCGCGGATGGGGCATCCCGACGCCAAACTGGCGGATTCCCGAATCGGATATTATCATGGTAAGCGGGTATTTCAATATATTTTCAACATCGGTTTCATTCATACTGTGAAATACCATACTGGCGCTTCCCAGCTTCACTATGTCAAGTATGGTTTCTATTTCGAACGGTATTGTTGAAGGCCGCCCGGATTCTATATTTATTTGTTCAATGCTTTTTCCGTTCAGCGATGGGTTGTTAACAAAGCTGGCGACTATAGCGTAATCAAAATGCTGGCGTTTGCGCCTGTTCATATCATTTATCATCTCATTAACTGCTTTTTCGTGCAAAGCAGGGTCGCTTAACTTTTTCAGTATTTCATGCGTACCGCCCGCTTTCAGCCAGTCGGGCAATAAAATATATAAAGTAGTGCTGCTTGCCGTGTAGGGGTAGGCATCAACGGTGACATCTATGCCCTCTTTGCGGGCACTATCAACCATTGCTATCATTTTTCCCGAAGTGTTCCAATTTGGCTGGCCAACTTTAAAGTGTGAAATTTCCACCGGGATTTTGGCGTGGCGGCCCACATCAATAGTTTCGGCAATGGCATCAAATACTTTGTCCGATTCATTGCGCATGTGCGAGGTGTACACACCTTTATATTTAGCGGCAACTTTAGCAAGGGCCACAATTTCATCGGGTTTGGAATAAATTCCGGGGGTATATTCCAGGCCTGTTGAAAATCCCATTGCCCCATCGCGCATGGCCTTCTCAACTATTTCTTCCATTTTTTTAAGCTGCGCGGGGTTGGGGCTTACATCAGCATCGCCCAAAACCTTATGCCGAACATCGTTATGACCTATAAGCGTGCCGGCATTAACTGAAAGTTTTGCACTGTCTAAAAATTTAAAATATTTTTTTATGTCTATGTTTGAGCTCCCGCAATTGCCTGTAATAACGGTAGTAACGCCATCGTAAATAAAATTATCAGCTGTCGGGGTTGTTTTTTCATCGCCCTCAATGTGGGTATGTACATCAATAAACCCGGGGGCAACAATTAGGCCCGATGCATCTATCGTTTTATCCGCAGTGCTTTGTGATAGGTCGCCGATTCGGATGATCTTATCTTTAATAATGCCAACATCGCCAATATACCCTGGATTGCCGGTGCCATCAACAATCTTCCCGTTTTTAATAATCACATCAAAATGCTGCTGGGCGGATACAACAGAAGCCATAAGCACCAGTAACAAACAGAAAAGCCTGCATTTCATCATTTTCACTAATCTTTTATCTTACAAAACTTCCCGTACACCCCCAAAGGTAATTTTGGCCCTGACGTTGCCTGCAGGTAAAGTTCACCTGTTTCTAAATTCTGCACCTGCGGGTACGCGCTTTTTACAAGGTTTTCAATAATTACTGATGAAAAGCCCAACGAGTAGGTGTTTAATATCAAAAAATGCTCATCCGGGTCAAGCAGCTGCATCACATCCCCCATCATTTCATTAATATTATCTTCCAGCTTCCATTTTTCACCATTCGGCCCGTGACCATAAGCAGGCGGGTCGAGGATAATACCGTTATACTTTTTACCACGCTTTAATTCCCGCTTCACAAACTTTAACGCGTCCTCAACTACCCAGCGTATATCGGTAAGGCCTGAAATTTCCTGGTTTTCATTTGCCCAGGTAACTACCTGCTTGATAGAATCTACATGGGTAGTGTCAGCACCTGCTGCCTGTGCAATTAACGAAGCCCCGCCGGTATAGGCAAAAAGGTTAAGTACTTTTGGCGAAGGCGTTTTAAACTTTTTAAGCGTCTGGCTAATGTAATCCCAGTTAACTGCCTGTTCCGGGAAAATGCCAAGGTGTTTGAATGAAGTTAATGCCAGCCGGAATTTAATACTTGCTTCAGGGTTTTTATATTCGATATGCCAGCGGTCGGGCATTGCAGGGTTCTTCTTTATCCACTCGCCCGATGTTGCCGAGCGGCCCTTAAACCTGATGTGGTGCAGCCGCTGCCATTCCGCAGCGCTTAATACTTTGCTCCAAACCGCCTGCGGCTCAGGCCTGATCAATATTACATTGCCAAACCGTTCCAGCTTTTCAAAATCGCCGCAATCAATCAGCTCATAATCTTTCCAATGCGTAGGTGTGAGGAGCTGGATCATTGTTAGTGATTAGAGATTGGAGGTTAGAGATTAGTAAGAAAGCGCAAATATAATGATACCTCTTCTGATTTAAAGGCGAAATGTAGGAATTCCCAACTAATCTCTAACCTCCAATCTCTAATCACTTTACTACAGCTTCTCCCGTGCCGCTTTCATAAACTTACTTGCAAATACAAAGGAGTTTAGTTCTTTGTTATTGGTATGCGCTATCTCGTGGTTTGAGCCTTCCCACCATTTTTGACCATCATGCAAAAATATAATGTGGTCGCCAATACCCATTACGGAATTCATATCATGGGTAACAACTACGGTAGTGGTTTGGTATTCTTCCGTAAGTTCGCTGATAAGTTCATCGATCAGGATCGCCGTTAGGGGGTCGAGGCCCGAATTGGGCTCATCTACAAATAAGTATTTTGGCTGCATGGATATCGCACGCGCTATACCCACCCTTTTTTTCATGCCGCCTGATAGTTCCGACGGGTATAATTTGTTCTTTCCTTCAAGATTAACCCTCTTAAGACAGAAATCGGCCCTGTCGTGCTTTTCTGACTTTGCCATATCTGTAAACAGGTTAAGCGGGAATATAATATTTTGTTCAACCGTCATGGAGTCGAACAGTGCTGAATTTTGAAAAAGCATGCCAATTTGCTTGCGGATTGGCACCCTGCCCTCAAAGTGCATGGTTGTAAAATTTACTTCATCATACAATACTTCGCCGCTGGTAGGCTCATGTAAGCCAACAATACATTTCAGCAAAGTAGTTTTCCCTGAGCCTGAACTCCCAATGATCAAATTGTTTTTACCTGGCTTAAAAGTGGCGTTTATCCCTTTTAGCACCTCGTTGTCCCCGAATGTTTTGAAGATATTAATAACTTCGATCATAATAAAAGGCTTGAAATTACGAGGTCAGCAAATAATATCCAGATACAGCTATATACTACTCCTTTTGTGGCCGACTGGCCAACTTCAAGTGAGCCGCCAGCGGTATAAAAGCCAAAATAGGAGCAAACTGAAGTTATAATGAAGCCAAAAGATATCGCCTTTACCGCGCAAACCGTTACAGTTATCGGGTTAAAACCATCTTTAAGGCCTGTAATATAATCAGTCGGCGAAACATCGCTGGAAAGAAGACAGGCAACATAACCGCCGGATAATCCTAATATAACAGAAATAATGACCAGCAAGGGTATCATTGTTATGCCCGCTATGATCTTTGGCGATATCAGGTAACCCGGTGCATTCACCCCCATTATCTCCAAAGCATCAATCTGTTCCGTTACGCGCATGGTGCCAATTTGCGATGCTATACTTGATCCGACACGCCCTGCAAGCACGAGTGAAGATATTGTAGGGCTAAATTCAAGGATGGTTGAATCGCGGGAAATACTGCCAACAACGGTTTTAGTAATATAAGGGCTTATCAATTGAAATGCTACCTGTATGGCAGCCACTGCGCCAATAAATACCGAAATGATAGCAATAATACCCAAAGAACCAATGCCCTGGGAAACCATTTCGCGCATAATTTCGGCCCAGTATACACTGAACTTTTCGGGTTTGCGGAAACTTAAACGCAGTAATAGTATATATCTTCCTAAACTATGAAACATTTATTTAATAAAATCCGGCTAAAAGTACGTTTTTTAAGCTATAAAGTGAATTACGGATGCAAATCAAATTGCAGCATATTATCCTTGTATAACTTGCTTATTTAGCTTCTGCGGTTAATTTTTCAAAATTCTACGGCTAATCACGTTTAGATGGGCTTTTCAAGAAAACATAGAAGTGATAAGATTATTAAAAACAATTCTAACGAGTATCATCTATTTCCTTTCTACCGCCATTTTCCGGCGCTTTACCGAAATTTTATCCCGCTTCGCCAAAAGCCTTAATTATGCTTTGCCAAAATAAAATTAGATTTACATTATCAATAACATAAAATTGTAACTGGAATTAGAAACAATAACATTTTAACCTTAACATTTCAAATTACAACAATAAAATGAAAAATGCCATCATCACCGCATCAACGAAAGGAATGGGCCGGTCCATTGCGATAGCATTTGCCAAAGTAGGGGTAAACCTTGCCATCTGTTCAAGGAACGGCGATGACCTTGCGGCTTTTAAAAAAGAACTATTGACCATCAATCCTACTATTAAAATATTTACCTCGGTTACCGATTGCAGTATAAAAAACCAGTTGTTGGAATTTGCCGCAGTCGCCGAAAAGGAACTGGGCTTTATCAGCATTATTGTAAACAGTGTTGGCATGTACGCTTACAGCAGTATCCTGGATGATAAGGCCGGGGCCTTTGACAAGCAAGTAGACACAAACCTTATGCCGGCTTATGAACTGTACCGCTATTTCGGCAAGAAATTGATAGCTGCAAAAGAGGGACATATTTTTACTATCTGCTCGGTAGCTTCGTTAAACCCTATCGCAGAGGCCGGTACATACAGTGTAACAAAATATGCGCTGTTAGGTCTTAGTAAAGTAATGAGGTTGGAAATGCAGCCCTACGGCGTAAAAGTAACCGCTATTATACCCGGTTCAACGCTAACAGATTCGTGGAAGGGCATGGAGGTGGATAAAGACAAAATGGTTTTACCCGAAGACATAGCATCAGCAGTAATGAATATTTACAGGATGAGCGCCGGGGCCAATGTAGATGAAATAATAATTAAACCAGCTTACGGCCAGGTGTGAAAGGAGGTTGTAAAGTTGAAATGTTGTAAGGTTCAACCAGCAATAATGACTTAATGACCCAATGACAAAATGACTAATATAAATCGGTGAAATCATCTTCAACAATCGGTGAAATCACAAAAACAATAAGATAAACAATAAAACAAAACAATTATGAACAAGAAACTATATCGCGACGAATACCACAAGGTGTTAGGTGGTGTTTGCTCTGGCCTGGCCGAATATTTTGAAATGGATGTAACGGTGGTACGCCTCTTATTTGCATTTTCTTTCTTTGTGGGAGGCGTAGGCTTTATTCCATACATTATTTTATGGATAGTATTGCCAAAAAAAGGGTATGTTTTTAATAATCCAAATTTCAACAACCCAACAGTTGACTATACAGTTCCTCCGCAACAGACAGGGGAACAATTTAATACGCCCCCGCCTTTTAGCAATGATCCGTATAGCAATAACCCTTTTGGTGGAAACCCGGTTGGACCGATGCCCCCAAAACAAAAGTCAAACGCCGGCATAATAATCGGCGCAGTGCTGATCATTATAGGAGCAGCCATATTGGTTGATAATTATGACCTCATTCCTGATTTCGATTTTGACAGGTTATGGCCGGCTGTATTAGTTATTATAGGCGCAGCATTTATTGTTAGCGGGCAAAAAAAACAACCCTGGCATAATGAAGACTGGAATAACGCTGATAAAAAAGATGAAACAACAACCGATACCCCGCCGCCAGCAGACAACGCTGCAACTGCAGAATAATTAACCATCAATGTATTTAAAGAAATAGAATCATGAAAAACGATAAATTAATCCCCGGCCTGGTACTGGTACTTATAGGGGCAGGAATACTGCTTGCTAATTATGGATACCTTCATTTTCATTGGTGGAACGTATTTCGCTTGTGGCCAATATTTTTAGTTATTGGAGGCATAAACCTTGTATTTGCACATAACAAGTCTCCATGGGCTACTGCTATAAAAATAGCGGTATGGGTAATCGGCCTGGGTCTGCTGTTTTTCGGTAATTTTGGCGACCGGTATAACTTTTGGCCCGGCAATCATTATAGCTGGAACAATAGCGACAAAGATGATGATAACAACAACAATAGTGATGATAATGACGATGACGACGACAACAAAAGTGATGTAAAAATAATAGGGAACGGCACTTTTAATGAACCATATAAAGTGGGTTATAAAACTGTCAGGCTAAACATCAGCGGCGGCGGTACTACTTATAATTTGTCCGATACTACCAACCAGTTGTTCAGCGCCACAACAAAAGATAATAAAACCGACAGGTACGATTTTTCACACAGCATGAATGATTCGGTTTATGTTTTGGATTTTAAAATGAAAGATCATAATCACTTTAATTTCGATTCGGATAAAAACAGGGTTGATTTCCGGCTAAATCCTAACCCAATTTGGGACATGGATGTTGAAGCAGGCGCCACGAGCCTTGACTTCGATCTTTCGAAATTCAAAGTAAAAGGACTCAAAATACACGGTGGCGCTGCGTCATTTAAAGTAAGGTTAGGGGCGCCTTTGTCAATGACTGATGTTGATATTGAGACAGGGGTTTCAAGTGTGGATGTAAGCATCCCGCAAAATGCAGCCTGCAGTATTGAAACCGATTCGGGTTTATCAGATAACCATTTTGAAGGCTTCAACAAAACCAATGATAACAATTATGAAACCCCTGGTTATGCCGCCGCCAAAAACAAAATGCATATCCACATAAGCGGCGGGCTATCGGGATTTAATGTGAACAGGTATTAAGACTGTTGCAAGGTTGTAATGTTGAAAAGTTGTAATGTTGAATTTGAGACGTTATAGCTTTTCAGCATTCGCGCGTTGCACCCTTTAAACAAAATATTGGAAAGTTAAACTTAACGCGCAATGGAACCTTCCAACATTACAACTTTTCAACATCCCAACAAAACCACCTAGCTCCTTGTAATAAACGGTAAACCCGAGGGGCCATTTAGTTTAGCGCAGTTGAATGATCTTAACATCAGGCCCGGCGATTTTGTAAAAAGCCCCGCCATGGACGATTATAAAGAGGCCCATGAAGTTGCCGAACTCCGTGAACTTTTAGGCTTTAACAAACAGCCGGTGATCCCCCAGTATTTCGGCAGCTTTGACCAGCGCCTGCTGGCATCCGCGCTCGATTGGTTCTTTGTTGCCGGCTTTTGCATCCTCACAGCGTTTTTCATCACTTTATTTGTTGAAGATCGGATCACCCGCCTTTCCATAGCATTTAGCCTGCTTGTGGTTATTCCATTCGTTAAGTTCCTCTATCACATCATTATGGAATGTTCTGCAAAACAGGGCACTTTCGGCAAGCAGATACTTAAGATAAAAGTTTGCGATATGCAGGGCGAAAGAATAAGCTTCGCCCGCTCTATGAGCCGAAATTTCGCAAAAATATTTTCGGTGATGACGTTATTTATAGGTTACCTGTTTAGCTTTTTTAACAAGCAACAGCAATGCCTTCATGACATGATTGCCGGTACACTGGTAATGAAGGACAGGTTGTTTTGAGTTGGCAGTTGATGGTTCATAGTTCATAGCAAAATTTATGAAGCTGCCATGAACCATCAACTATGAACTATGAACACTTAAAAGGTCAATCCAGTTTTACAACATATGTTTTAGCAATGTAATCATGCAAGGCCTGGCGGTGCTCGCTCCAAAAAACGCTCAGAAAGCCAAGTCCGTTTATGAAAAGGGATATTGCCTTTCCAAAGCTTCGCAAAAGCGCTCTTGGATAGCTGAGTCCCTGCCCGTCAACATCAACAACCACTAACCCGCATATCTTTTTACCTATACTGCCTTCCCATGCTGATGCTTCACCTGCTGAATTATAAATAATCAAGGCAAGATATATGACCAGCATAAGCCTTAATCTTTCAACAAAGGACTCCTTCAGTAAATCATCAATGGTTGGTACTTTTATAGTTAAACCAAATTGTACAGCCAGGACAAAGAGGATAGTTAACAAAATAGAAACGATCACATAGTCAATAAGAAAGGCCAGCATCCGCCACCAAAAGGAAGCGAGGTTATCACCGGTGGGGAAGTATATTCCATTAGCTTCAAAATATGGGTAAAATTCGGGCAAATCGCAGGCATCCAGCCAGCCTTCTGCCAGGGGAGATAATACACGGGTATGTATCTCCAGGCCCATATCAGTTAATTCATCAAACGAAAACGGGCCCGTTTGCTCCCCGTCTTCTAAAATATAGTAGTCGCCACTCATTAGGGGTATAAAAATAGGTTGTAAAGGTTGAAATTGCTGTAAAGGTTAGAAAAATAATTCAATAACTAACTACCACCCTCCCGATAGCTATCGGGATCAATCCAATAAACTTAATCAACGCTGCAATACCCGCATTAATTCATAAATTAGCTTAAAAGTTTCTGTATGGAAGAAGAAATAACATCCGGTAACCAACCGCAGGATAATCCTAAACCAACTATTGAAAAAAAGCCCGAAGTTTATATCCTGCGTGACTGGAAGGAGTATGCCGGGGAATCCCTTCTTATTATTTTCAGTGTTTTGCTGGCGCTGATACTTACCGAGTTTATAAATAACCTGCACGAAAAAAATGAAACAAGGGACCTGTTGGATAATGTACGCAGGGAATTGAAAGTTAACAGGACACTTGAAAAAGAGCAATACGCCTATCACCAACAAGTAATAAGATCAATTGATTCGGCGCTGGCCAGTTCTGAATTGCAGAAAAAAATAGTTTCGAATGATGAATTTCACCTTAAATACATAGCCCCGCATGGTGTTTTATATCGTTACCTTGATGATGTGGCCTGGGACGTCGCTAAAAGTCATAATATTTCATCCAAAATAGACATTAAAACCATGTACCTGCTTACCTATATTTACCAGGACCAGGCAAGGATTATGAAAGTAGAAGACGAAATAGCCAAAGTTTTTTTAAGCCGGGAAGCTGGTAAAGTTGAAAATGCCCATGCAACACTCATCCTCATTAAAAATAACTACAAAGGCTGGGCGGTTGACCGGGCACCCGGTTTACTAAAACAATATGATAAGGCGATAAAACTTTTAGGGGACGAGTAGGCGGATGTGCGGACGTGGTACCATGGGTTTCGCTGCTCAAACCCTACTGAACGATTAATGGATAGCGCTACCAATGAATTTCTTCCGAATCGCCATCATTAATCTTGAAGTCTTTTACCTTATCCGTTTTGAAGGTATTAATATTTAACGTCCATATCGATCCTTTATCGGACCATGGATCAATCAATAGTTCTGCTTCATAAGGGGCAGTTTGCCGGACTTTGCAAATCCAGTGTAACTCACCATCTTCTATCCTCGAAATATTTCCGTCTGCCTTCCAGACACTTAAGGTTTCCCCTCCAACAAAACACCAATCATTTTTTTGACTAATTAATCCGCAGGAAGGGTCACCGTAAAAATCTCCCAGGTAAATTTCCTTATTTGTTTTTTTATTTATCAAGTATGCATACTCAAAAACATGGCCTAAAACAAAATCATCAGTTTCAGATAATTTGTGAAAGTTCGAATCTTTGATAATCATAGCGATCGTTTTAAATAATAATAAACCAAGGTACACTTTCTCTTAAAACAAAAAGGGGCATGATCCTAAAACCATGCCCCTTTTAATTTTTTGACTTCAGACTATCGACTAAAGACTTTAGACTTAATAACGGTAATACTCCGGTTTAAACGGCCCATCAACGGTTACGCCAATGTATTCAGCCTGATCCTGGTCTAAAACTTCCAGTTCAACACCTATTTTGGCAAGGTGTAAACGAGCTACTTTTTCATCAAGATGTTTTGGCAGGGTATAAACCTTGTTTTCATATTTATCGCCATTGTTCCAAAGCTCTAATTGTGCTAAGGTTTGGTTGGTGAATGAGTTGCTCATTACAAAGCTTGGGTGACCGGTTGCGCAGCCTAAATTTACCAAACGGCCTTCGGCTAATACAATCAGGTCCTTACCGTTAATGGTATATTTATCAACCTGCGGTTTAATTTCGATTTTAGAATGGCCATAATTTTCATTCAACCAGGCCATATCAATCTCGTTATCAAAGTGGCCGATGTTACAAACAATAGCTTTATCCTTTAATGCGCGGAAATGGCTTTCGCGAACGATATTTTTGTTACCGGTAGCGGTAACTACTATATCGGCTTCGGTGATGGCGGTTGAAAGTTTTTTAACTTCAAAACCTTCCATAGCCGCCTGTAAGGCGCAGATAGGATCAATTTCAGTCACAATTACACGTACACCTGCGTTGCGCAATGAATCAGCTGAGCCTTTGCCCACATCACCATAACCGCAAACAACGGCCACTTTGCCGGCCATCATAACATCGGTAGCGCGGCGGATGGCGTCAACCAAAGATTCGCGGCATCCATATTTATTATCAAATTTCGATTTTGTAACCGAATCGTTCACATTAATGGCAGGCATCGGCAATGTGCCGTTTTTCATACGCTCATATAAACGGTGTACACCAGTGGTGGTTTCTTCTGATAACCCTTTAATACCTGGGATCAATTCAGGAAACCTGTCTAAAACCATATTTGTCAGGTCACCGCCGTCATCAAGTATCATGTTCAATGGCTTACGGTCTTCGCCAAAAAACAGGGTTTGTTCAATGCACCAGTCAAATTCTTCGGCGTTCATGCCTTTCCATGCGTAAACTGAACCACCTGCGGCAGCAATAGCGGCAGCGGCATGGTCTTGTGTTGAAAATATATTACATGACGACCATGTAACTTCGGCGCCAAGCTCAATCAATGTTTCAATTAAAACAGCGGTTTGTATGGTCATGTGCAGGCAACCCGCAATGCGCGCGCCTTTCAAGGCTTTTGACGGACCGTACTCTTTGCGTAAAGCCATTAGTCCGGGCATTTCAGCCTCAGCTAATTCTATTTCCTTACGGCCCCATTCGGCAAGCGAAAAGTCTTTTACCTTGTATTTAACATAGGTGGTTTCTACTGATGACATAGCTTTTGATTTTTTTTCAAAGGTAACATATAGGTTTATGAAAAAGAAATTTGGCTGATTAAGTTGTCCTATGGCAACTTTTACCGCGATTGTTTACCATATAATTAGCCCGAAACGCCGGAGTGCTCCTCACGGTTAAATCAATAAACAATTTTAGTAAATGACGAATCAACGTCGTTTATTTAAGCGAGATACTTGTTTTTATAAATCGTTTTTTTCTGCAGATATATCGGTCTGGTTTGCAAATGTAGTGTAGCGCTACAGGTGCTACACCCTGCTTTAAAACGATACACGACTGATAATTAATAACTTAACTACTGGCAAAATTTTGTCAGTGACAAAAATATGTCGCCATTTTTACAGATATTGCCCGGTTTAGCCAATCCCAACATGCCGGCGAACCTTAAGTAAACGACACTGAATGACTAATGACCTAATGACCCAATGACTAACCTACTTCAATCACCTTTTGCTGGGGCTTGTTATTGGTTAACTTATGGGTTTGGGCAAGTTTATTGTTTTGGGTCATAGAAAGGCTGCCGTTATAAATTGCGCCGTTTTCGACTTCTAAGGTTTGGGTCCTTATCTCACCGGTAATTTTTCCTGTTGCTTTTATTTCAAGTGTATTTACCTGCAGGTTGCCTGTAATGGAACCATAAACAACCATTTCTTTGGTAATAACGTTCCCGAGTACCGATCCTTTTTCTCCAACAATTAGGCCTTCATCAACCATTACATCCCCGGTTATCTGGCCATCAATGCGTGCATAAGCAGGGGCTTTCAGGTTGCCGTCAAAAATGCAGCCTTCACTGATCAGGGTTGATATCGACTGCAGATCCAGGGATACTTTATCTTTTTTCGAAAAAAATGCCATGGTTTTTACGCGTTGCTATTATTAATTATTCAGTGTAAGAAATTTGATCGGGTTTACGGCTTTGCCGTTTTTGCGTATCTCATAATGTAAATGAGTTCCTGTTGAACGACCGGTTGAGCCTACTTCACCAACTTTTTGGCCAACCGTAACTTCCTGGCCAACTTTTACCGTGATACGTGACAGGTGACCATATAATGTCTCAAAATTATTGGCGTGCGCAATACGCACACAATTGCCATAGCCTCCATACCATCCGGCAAAAACAACCTTGCCATTAGCGGTACACCTGGCCTCATCGCCCCTCCTGCCTTTAAAATCAATACCGGGGTGAAATTCGGCATTTGCGGAGTTAAAAGGATCGCTCCTGTACCCAAAAAATGAAGTTAAAGCGCTTAACCTTGGATAACCCATCGGCGTAAATGCTACGGTATGTACCAAACGGTCTAAATATTCATCATACAACGAATAGGTTTCTACATCGGTAAGCTTGGCCGCTTCGGCATTGCCGTTGCCACCAACCGACGTGGTTGAAAAGCCTTTTAACCCCCGCTTTTTTAAATAATCATTTATTTTTTGGAGTTTGCCTTCAATATTCTGCACATAAGCCTGGGCAGTATTCCTTTTGCTTACCTCAGTTTCCGTTACCGGGATGGGGGTGGCTTTAAGTTTATTCAACTGTGATAACAACTGTTTTTTTTCCTCTTCCTGGCGGGTATTTTGTGACCGCAGGTAAACAACAGCACCGGAAAGCATTACAATTACAGCCAAAATGCCTAAAGCATAATGTTTAAGCCTGCCAAGGTGTTTGGTTTTTACCTGGATTGTTTTTGTACGCTGATTGCCTTTGTTTACAATTATAACTGTACTGACGTCGGATTGCTTTAGGTTCATTATAATATAAAATAATTGGGAATTGCAAGGTAAGTAATAGGCATCAAAATTCAATATTAAATTATTAATTAAAGTCCGAAAGGTGGAAATCGGAGGTCTGAAGTAAGCAGTCAGATATGCCAAAAACCTGCAAAGACATCTTTAATCTGTTCTGACCCCCGTCTTCTGACATCTTAGACCTTCGTCAGCAAAATGTTATAATGCTGCCTTTTAAACGTTAATTGATAATCATTTGTTACCTTTGAATTGAATTTAGAAAAAGAAAAGATGTATCCGGAATATTTAGTAGCCCCAATGCGGGAAGACCTGACTAAGGTTGGTTTTGAAGAGTTAAAAGATGCCGATGCTGTAACAAAAGCAATTGAAAGCGAAGGAACTGTGTTTGTGATGGTTAATTCAGTTTGCGGTTGTGCCGCTGCTAATGCACGCCCTGCAGCCAGGATAGCCGCGCAAAGCGGAAAACATCCTGATAAACTGGTAACAGTTTTTGCTGGAATGGAAACTGAAGCGGTAAACAAGGCGCGTGCTTACATGCTGCCATATCCTCCATCATCCCCTGCTATGGCTTTATTTAAAGACGGCAAATTAGTTCATATCATCGAACGTCATCAAATAGAAGGCCGCCCGGCACAAATGATAGCTGATAATCTGATCGGCGCTTTTGAGCAGTATTGTTAATTTTAGCACTCAGGCTGGAAAGATAAATTATTCAGTAAAGAGTTTTATGCCCATAATAAACCCCGGTTTGTAAACGCAGACCGGGGTTTTGTTTTAATCATTCCACTCTCTCCGCCTCGGTAAAATATCCAATCACAGTATATATTAACCCGATTAACAATAGGTTAAAAACAAAATTGATCATCGTATCGCTCACCGAATGAGAACGGCTATCAATAGTAATAAACGTATAAACCGCGTATGCCAGGGCAATGGCCAGTATCAGCCAGCCAACTATTGATGCCGGCCGGTAAATAATTCCTTTACGTGTAAACCAGTTTAGTTTCATAAAATTAGTTTTTAATGGATATATTTTCTGTCATTACATAAGCTATAAAGGTACATACAACGGCGAGGCTAAGCAGGATAAGCAGGATGTTCCATATTTTTATTTTTATGGTAATCCTGAACTCTCTTACTTTACTTTGCTGCGGGCCTGGTTTTTGGACTTGTACGTGGGTGATGGCAAGCGCATTAATAATAATGCATATTACGGGAAGTACTACCAATATTATTGGTCCTAAAAAATCAATCCCCGGCGTTTTTTCGAGGCTTTCCATTAGTTTGAACATGGCTCCAAACCATCCAGTGTGGATGTGAAAAAAATAATACATAAACACGCACAGTAAAAAATAGCATGGCACAACAATAAGCCATACCCCCAGCGCTGCCGAGCGTTCAGCATTCATAATGGCCATTTTTACCATTTCCGGGTGTTCGCCCGGATCCATTTCCGGTACCTTTAGGTTTTCCATTTGCTTTAAAAAATCTTCTTTGTCTTTCATGTTAATTACCCTTATAATGCAAAACCGGGTTACGGTTGCAGTGTTAAAGCATGTTTCTTAATTTTTCTAATCCGCGCGAAAGCAGCGACTTTACTGTTCCTTCATTTTTATTTAATATTAAACTAATCTCGCTGTTTGTTTTCTGCTCAAAATACCGAAGGGCTATTACTTCCTGGTATTTAATATCAAGTTTCAGCAGGTTTTTCCTTATCAAATTATAGTCGTTATGAACTTGTAACTCTTTTTCCATCAGTTCCCGTTCATCACCTGCTTCCTGGTGGAGCAGCTTTTCCATCTGCGGGTTTTCAAGTAATTGCTGTAACGATTGCGGTTTGTATTTACTGCTGCGATAATATTGGTTAAGCTCATTGGTTGCAATCCGGTACAGCCATGCCGAAAGACTTATGCCCCGCCAATGGAAGCTGTGGATTTTAAGGAATGCCTTTAAAAAAGTTTCTGCGGCAATATCTTTTGAAAGATCATAATCGGCGGTACGGCGCATGATGTAGCCAAAAACCGGTTTATACCAGCAATCGAACACCTCGCCGAAAGCAACCGGGTTTTTATGGCATTGTTCAATAAGCTGTGCTTCGTATTCGGGGGTCATGGTTAACAACTGTAATGCGGTGATGGCATTTTAGTTGCATTATTAGTTGATTGAGTTGGATTATGTTGATTAAGTAAACGGTTTGCTTTGTTTCTGTAAGCTGCTCAACCTAATCAACCACTCACTTAATCAACATAATCAACTATTCATTCCAATAAATCCGGCCGTCGCTTTTTCGTCCGCTCAAGCGCCTGCTCAAAACGCCATTTTTCCACTTCGGGAGTGTTGCCGCTTAGTAAAATGTCGGGGACTTTATGACCGTTCCAATCTGCGGGGCGGGTATAAACAGGGGCATCAAGCAAACCATCCTGGAAAGAATCAGACAACGCAGATGTTTCATCAGATAATACGCCGGGAATCAGCCGCACTACCGCATCAACCAAAACGGCTGCAGGCAGTTCACCACCTGACAATACATAATCACCGATGGAAATTTCACGGGTTACAAATATATCCCTTATACGCTGGTCAATCCCTTTATAATGGCCGCATAAGATCATGATATTTGTTTTGATAGAAAGCTGGTTGGCTATCTGCTGATTCAGCGTTACCCCATCCGGAGACATAAAAATGATCTCATTATAATCACGTTCCGACTTTAGCTTTTCAATACAATTTGCGAAAGGTTCGATAGTCATTACCATACCGCTGCCGCCGCCATAAGGGTAATCGTCAACGCTTTTTTGTTTTTGAGTGGAGTAGTCGCGCAGGTTATGCACATGGATCTCAGCAATGCCCTTTTTTTGTGCCCTCTGCAAAATAGAATGTGCAAAAGGGCTTTCGAGCAAACCAGGCAAAACAGTGATGATATCAAAACGCATATATTAGAATCAAGATTCAAGAATCAGGAGCCAAGATAGAAAGAAAGAGCGAAAAAGGATAAAGAGTCAGAATAAGAGAAAAGATATTCAACTGTGATCCTGTCCTGATTCTTGGCTCTTGATTCCTGGCTCTTTTACAATTTCCTGCAAATTTCCCAATGGTGGCCGAAGGGGTCTTTTATCCGGCCAAGGCGGTAGCCATAATCCTGGTCGGCAACCGGGTAAATTTCTTCAGCGCCTGCTGCGATAGCCTGTTTTGCCACAGCGTCAGGGTCAGGAACGACCAACCCCATTCGTATTGTGCTGCCGCCCAATGTTTCGGGGCTAAAATTTTCATGCGCCGGCGATTCATCAGCAACTATGAAACGCACACCCTGAATTGAAAGCTCAGCGACTACGCCGCCATCCGGGTCGGTGAGAAAAAACGATACTGCGGCGCTAAACGCTTTCTTATAAAATTCAACAGCCGCAGCACCATTTCTTACAGACAAGGTCGGCAGCAAAGCAGCTTTAAAAGTATCCTTCACCTCGTTTTTCATGTAATTTGACGAATATTATTTCCCATTTACCAAAAGCCATAAACATCACTTAACAAATTTATCTAATACTTCCTGGCTTAGTAGTTTTTCAATAAGCCAGTGATGGCCAAAAGCGTCTTTTATCTCTCCCTGCCGGTAGCCATAGTCATAATCAATAACCGGTGACAACACAACGGCCCCGGCCGATACGGCCTGTTCCACCACCGCATGCACATCATCAACCATTAAACCTATAGTTACCGTTGTACTGCCAGCTTTATCCGGGCTTAAGCTTCTTGCGCCTTCTTCATGAAGGCGGAACATAGCATCACCGATTGAAAATGCAGCAACATGCACAGTATCGTCAGGATTGTTTAGCCGCCATAATTCTACGGCCCCGAAAGCTTTTTTATAAAATTCAATATCAGATACGCCGCTGCTTATCGACAACACCGGCACAAATGTGGTTTTTGATTCCATTTTTAATTTCATTTAATCATTAATATTATTCAAATCTCCAACGCCATTTCTGCAATATCAACACCTTCTATGAATACAATGCCTTTTTCCGATGCGATTTCCTTGCCCCTGACCGATGTAACCGGCGGATGCAGCCACAATACTTTTGCACCTGCTGGCAATACACGGTTTGTTATTATCCCCGGCAGTTCTTCGTCGGGGCGGTAAACGTTAACAATATCAACAGCATCCGGCATATGGTCAAGCTTCTGAAAAATGAGGTAACCTTTTTCCTCTTTGTTACGAGAAGGGAAGCTGTTTTTTTCATCGAAACCCGGCGGAAGTTCAGTAACCAGTTGCGCCATAGAATAGCCATTGGGGCTATAACCGAATACAGCGAACCCCGCATTGAGCAAAGCTCGTGGAACTTCCGGATGTGGCCAGTCAATTAATAATATGCTTTTGGCCGATTTAAGTATTTGCAGCGGATTTGGTTTAATATTTACAGTCATCATAATCTGAATTAATTTAAACAATACGCGTTAATCCCCATCTTCCAGCATAAATATCTCTTCTAACGGCTTTCCAAAAACCCTGGCTATTTTTAATGCAAGTACGGTTGAAGGTACATATTTATTGCTTTCGATGGTATTGATTGTTTGCCGCGATACCTTCACCTGTTCGGCAAGATCAGCCTGGGTGATGTTTTTTATGGCGCGCTCTACGCGGATATTATTTTTCATGCCTAATCCTCCCTGCTTAATGAACGGTTAAGCCTGAATATCACCCACCTGAACCGGATGATAAAAAATAGGAGCGGTATCCAAATATTGAGTTCGAGGATATGTGCAATATCATATATAAAAATAAGCCCGATTATTAAAATAAAGAAGTTGACAAAAATTGCCCAGCGCAGCGAATCCAGGCGGATTTGCCATATTTGCTCGTCCTCCACCTTTTCGCGCGAGAAAGAAACAATAAACAGTCCGAGCGCCATAACCAGGGTCGTGCATAGAAAAAACAAGTGTTCGCCGGTTAAAAGGGCTTGGTTGACAGGCGGGTTATCCAAAGGATTAATCATGCCGTTCGACCTGCCGATGATAGACATTGGTATGTGCGCAATAACAAGACCCCAGCCAAGGTAACGGCACCAATAGGGAAATAAGAAGCGTGATTTCATAATTTAAGCAAGTTTTAATGCGCGGTTAAGCTGGTAGATTTTCCAGCGGAAACGGATGATGAAAAAAATTATTGGAGTTACTATGCTATAGGCTACAACAGATAAAAAAGCACCGCCATTTATAAAAATAATACATATTATAAAAATTCCGTAATTAACATAAATAGCCCATTGCAAGCTATCCAGCCGTAATTGCGCTATTTGTTCGTCTTCTAATTTTTCTTTTGAGAAGCCGATGAGCAACAAGCCTATTATTACGGTCAAATATTCAAAATCATCAAATATAACTTGCATATCTATCCCGGTAATTATTGGGTGCTTATGCAGCCAGCTAATGACGTCAAAAAAATAACCCTGGTCTATAACGAAAGTTATAAACCCAATTATAAAGAGTATTAGCCCTGTAACTCTCCATTTGTGTGGAAATAGAAATCTTGTTTTCATATTTTGTAAAGTTTGATTTACCAAATGTAAAACAAACTTTACAAATGTCAAATGTATTTGACAAATTTTTTTTAGTCCAGGTAAATATCCAGCAACCCTTCAGGCAAATCAACCAGCACGATCCCTTTAACCACATCAATGCTTTTAATAATTTCCTCATTGAGCGGGAAAAGCACTTCGCAGTTTTTATAGTTAACGGTGGCTAAAATCTGCTGTGGGTATTCATTCACTTCTGTGATCTCACCCAATTCACCCTCATCTGCGTCAACAGCGGTAAAGCCAACCAGGTCAAACAGGGTAAATTCGCTTTTCTTCTTTTTGGGCTTTAGTTTATTGGGGAGGTAAATATGTTTTTTTACAAGTAACGAAGCTTTTTCAATGGTATCAACATCCTCCAAAATAAGGTAAGCGGCATTTTTTTGGAGGTATTTTACCGAACTTACAAAATAAGGCACCAGCCTGCCAGTTATTTCAATAAAAATGGTGCCGAATTTTATATTTTCAAGGCCTTCAAAATCAACATACAAGTGCAGTTCGCCTTTTAAGCCTTTGGGTTTTAATATCGTTCCTACGCGGAAATAATCTTCGGTTACCATGCTATTTGTTTTGGTCAATATAGCGATGGATTTAAAACATGAGCGTTCGAAAGATTTATAAAAAGCAGCGGACCCGTGCGATTCCCTCCTTGGGGAGGGTAGGGAGGGGTTTCGCCGCCTGCTTTTCAAGCGTACAAACCCCTCCCTGCCTTTGCGCACATCCAACCGCACCCCTCCCTTGGGAGGGAATTTAGCTGCTATTCCGTGTTTCGAATACTGAAGGTTTTAAACTCATTGCTATGGTTAAAAATAACAATGGCGAAAATCCTGTTAGGATCTTCGCCATTAATATTTAGGACACACTTTTAAAGTCTTGTTTCTTGACTCTTGCTTCCTTGTTCTTTTTTATTCAGCGCTTTCAGCTTCCGGTTCAGCAGCGGCTGCTTCTTCTTCAGAAGGGGCTTCAACTTCTTCAACCGGTGGTGTGTTTTTAGCAACAATAGCAGCAGCTTTTGCTTCCTTCTTCTTTGCTTCAGCTGCCAAAGCGGCTTTCTTCGCATCGTCTTTTGCAGAAACTAAACCTGTTTTTTTACCGGTTATCTTGCCTTCTTTGTGATCAAGCCATTCCTGGAATTTGGTTTCAACCTGTTCTTCGGTCAAAGCGCCTTTTTTAAGGCCGCCCTGTAAGTGTTTTTTGTATAAAACGCCTTTGTAGGACAGGATTGCACGGCAGGTATCGGTTGGCTGTGCACCACTGTTTACCCAATCAAGGGTTTTTTCGAAATTAATGTCGATAGTTGCAGGATTAGTGTTAGGATTGTATGAACCTAAACGCTCAATAAAACGCCCGTCTCTTGGTGCGCGTGCATCCGCTACTATGATGTAGTAAAAAGGTTTTCCTTTTTTACCGTGTCTTTGCAGTCTGATTTTAGTTGCCATTTTTTATTTTTATGTATTCAACATTGTCCCCGGAGTCCTTTCTGCGGGGATGCAAAGGTAGGTAAATTATTTTAATTTAAAAATGTTTGTTTGGTCCGAACGTCGCGGAAGCCGGAAAAGGTAGGAAGTAACACGGTCAATGCTATGTATTTGCCTTTATTCACGACTACTTTACCTACAGGATGTTCGAATTTTCTTTTTCTTACTTTCGGACTTTTCCGACTTTCGGACTTCCCGACTTTTATGTTTACTTTTATCGCCCGATAGCTTAATTTAAACATGCCTGATCTATTTCCCCCTGAATTAAATGAGTGCGCATTAGCTTTTGATATAGACGGGCAAAAGTTCCTGTTTATTAGTCCTGGCATTACAAATATTTTAGGCTACACGGCAAGCGCTTTTTACCAAAATATAAACCTGCTGTATGAAATAACTGATCCGCATTACAAGGATAGCTTAAAAGTACAAGCTGAGAAACTAACAGAAAGCACCCCCATCGAATTATTTTATAAGCTTATTACTGCCGATGGCCAAATAAAAGAGGTTCATGAAAAAAGAAGCCTGGTTGCAGATCAGCATTCCGGGCATAAAATTTTATTAAGCATTATTAAGGATCATTTGCCTTTAAAATCCCGCTTACCCGATGAAGCTAAACTGCGCGAGAAATTCCTTAATTCACTGATCGATTCCCAAACTAATTTTTTGATCCGTTTTGACGTAAATGGTTGCTTTACTTTTGCCAACAAACAATTTTTAAAACTACTCGGATACAAAAATTCAGAGTTAATTGGCAAGCATTTTTCGTACGTAACAATCCCGGAAGATACAGACCGCTGTGAAAAGGCTTTTAATAACTGTATTAATAACCCAGGAAAAGTCGTTCACCTGGCTCATAAAAAAAGGGCAAAAGATGGCAGCATTTTCGATACTGAGTGGGAATTTACCGCGATTACTAATGATGAGGGTATTGTTACTGATATTCAAGGCATCGGGCATAATATAACAGATGGAAGGCTTGCCAGGGAGGAGGCTGACTGGACAAAAAATAACCTCGAAGCCCTGATAAATAATACGCAGGACCAGATATGGTCGTTGGATAAAGAAACCAGGTATGTTTACATGAACAAAGCATACCGCACGCAAATTGCGCAATTAACCGGGACTGAACCCAAAGCGGGCGGTTACTCCTACCTGCATCCCGGCTATAGTGAGCAAATAATTGAAGAATGGAAGCAATATTACGGCCGTGCCCTTGCAGGCGAACGGTATGCTATTGTAAACGAAAGTATTGACCTGCTAACCCAAAAGGTTTTAAGTTTTGAAATTAGCTTTAACCCCATTTATAAAACAACGGGGGAAGTTACCGGGGTAGGGTGTTTTGCCCGAAACATAACTGAATGGCTTGAAACAGAAAAAGCCATTATCGACCAAAATGAACGCCTGCGTCATATTGCCTCATTAACCTCACACGAACTGAGACGTCCAGTTGCCAGTATGCTGGGGTTAATTAACCTTATGGATAGGGTAAACTTTTTTAACCCGGATAACAAAGAAATTATTAATCACCTGCTAACCGTAGGCAACGAAATTGACGAAGTGATCCGTTTGATAATTGACAAAACTTTTATGAACGGCCCTGCAAAAAACAACTATCAAACACCATAACGCAGAACTCAGAATAGCATTAACACAAAAAAGCCTTTAGCGAAAAAACTAAAGGCTTCTTTGTGTTAATTAAACTGCGCTTTAATTAAAATACTGTGTGATCTTTGGATCAAGCGGCGTAGTTTGTGACCGGAAACGATGAATAAGCTTGCCGTCTTTATCGATCAGGAATTTTTCGAAGTTCCATTTTATTTCGCCGGTAAACTCAGGGTTTGGCGCTTCTGTCAAATATTTAAACAACGGGCAAATATCATCGCCTTTAACACTTACCTTTTCGCTCAGGGGAAAAGTAACGCCATATCTTTGCGAACAAAAGGTTTTGATCTCGGTTGCGGTTCCGGGTTCCTGTTGACCAAAGTTGTTGGCCGGAAAACCCACAACCACCACCTTATCCTTATAAAGGTCGGCGAGTTTTTGTAACTCTGCGTACTGCGGCGTAAACCCGCATTTTGAGGCTGTGTTAACTATTAACACCATTTTTCCTTTGTACTGGTCCAGTGAAAAATCCTTCCCGTCGATGTTTTTCAGTTTAAAATCATAAACTGAACTTGGGGCAGTTACAAACATAAAGCCCAGGACTACTAATAATTTCATATTTTTAAAAATTTGGTTTCAATGGTAATGCAGGAGTAAAATTAGCTATTAAAACCTCTTTTATTCAAATAGAAATCTTCTTTTTGTGTCATTTTTTTGTCCCTGTTTTTGTTACAAATCATTTTCAGCTATTTCAGCAATGCTCATCAGTTTTTTCTGCAATCCAATCTTGAGGTCATCATTTTTATGTACAGGGACTGAGATAATTTCGGTTTTTTCAGAATGAGAAAAAATATGGTGGCTTCCATTAATTCTTTTTAGTACCCAGCCTTTTTGTTCTAATATTTTTATAAAGTTTTTACCTGTTAAGGGCTTCATACAGCTAACTCTAAAACCGTGTCGTTAACCCCAATAGAAGTGGGCTCTATTTCAACCATCAGGCAGCCCTCCACTGCCTCATGTATATTAGAAATTAATTCTTCCATAGTTTCACCCTGTGTTACGCAACCCGGCAAAGCAGGGACCTCGGCCCACAAACCACCTTCTTCGGCAGTATGTATAATTACTTTTAATTTCATAAATAATGCTTTTCTCAAATTTAAAAAAATAAAACCAATATAAGCCACTGGTATAACGAAGTTGTACAGCGCCATAACGGTTTTACTTGCTGCTAACTCAATCCTATAAAGTTATTAGCTATTAAAATCACGCTTGTTCATATAAAAATCTTCTTTTTGTGTCATTTTTTGTTTTGTAACAGGACTTTTATCTTTATAGCCCAGCAAATGTAAAGCGCCATGTATAATAACCCGGTGCAGTTCTTCTGTTTCGGTTATGCTAAACTTAGCGGCGTTTTCGCGGATACGCTCTATCGAAATAAAAATATCCCCTACGATTACTTTTTCCATATCCGAATTATCAAAAGTGATAATATCGGTATAGGTATCATGGTTAAGATATTGCTGATTGATTTGCAATAAATAACTGTCGGAGCAAAAAATATAGGTGAGTTCTTTAAGTTTAAACCCTTCGGCTTGTATGGTTTGGGATATCCATTGCCTTAGGGCGGTTTTATGCTTTAGTTTATAGGTGATGCCTTCTTCAAAAAAATGTATTGCGGGCATTATATTTTAAAGTGAAGTTCAACTTCGTTACCTTTTGTATTGAAGATGCATTGATCCGCCAGGTGTTTTATAATAAATACACCCCTGCCTGTAAGGTTTTCAAGATTTTCAGGCGCGGTAGGATCTGCCAGGTTATTGTAATCAAAGCCTTCGCCTTCATCGGTAACAGTCCAGATGATACGGCGGCTTTCAATCTCGGCATTTACAATTACTTTTTTATCGGGGTCGAGTTTATTGCCATGTACAATAGCATTAATGGCCGCCTCATTAAGGCAGGTCATCATATTAGCAAAGGTATCTTCACTTATTTTATGTTTGTCGGCAATTTCCTCTATCAAATTTTCGAGCAGCGTAATGCTTTCCTGCTTAGAAGGAAGCTGTAAGGTATACATTTCACCTGTTTGAACATTTGATTGGTCCATATCATTTAGCGTTGAGTAGATCAAAGTAAGATTTTATTTTTGATTTATAATAAAAATTTATTGCAGGGGGTACTGTCCTTACCTGCTCTGTTTGTTTTTCTTTGGCTTGCTGGTACTCCTGCAATGCTTTTATGTATCCTGGAGGGATGTCTTTTCCGGCATTGCTTTCACGCTGCTGGTCCTGCTCACGCTCCTGTTCGGCTTTTTCAGCTTCCAATAACCGGCTCTGGATTTGTTGCTGCCTTTTTATCGCTTCCTCCGTGATTCTCCTGTTTACGAGATCGTGCTCCGTTTGTTCCATTTGTTGTGAAATTTTGTCCAAATTTCCTAACCTGCCCGTCCCGTCTTTATTTTCTTCCCGGTTTATCTGCTCCAGCGCCTGCCTGATCATTTGCTGCTGGCGCGCTAATTTAGCTAATTGTTCACTAATATTCCCATTATTTCCACTTGAACTTTTTCCCTGGTTGCCCTGTTGCTGCATTTGTTCGCGGGCCTTTTGCATATTTTGATTTAACTGCTCCTGCATTTTGGCCAATTGCTCCATTGATTGCTGCTTTCCTTTTCCCTTACCGCTTTTCCCCTTGTTCATTGCATTCTGCAGTTGGTCTAAGGCTTCGCTCAACATTAATGCCAAATTATTCATAGATGTCATTGCAAATTGCTGGTTGCGGGTAGCCTCGGGTGTACGCCTGTCCCCAAGGTCGGCGAGTGCCTGGTCAATATGATCATTTATGCCCGAAACTTCCTGGTTAACAGTTGATTGTATCTGCGGAATGCGTCGGCTTAACGCATAAAGACTGTCTTCGGCGGTTTTAAGGTTATCTTTTATGTTCTTTTGATTTTGTGCCAGCGTGATATAATTTGGATCAGCAGGGCTCGTGCTTTTCAATGTTTCCATTACCCTTTCCTGCTCAAATGAGCTGTTTATCAGGTTTTTTAACAACTCGCGCAATTGCCGCGCATCAATACTGTTTTCTTCCGATTCACCCTCTTCCTCTTTTTGCTGCATTTTCCCAGCCATTTCTTTCATTTCCTTTGCGGCTTGCTGCTGCGATTGCGATGCTTTTGAATTATTGTTTTTTTGCAGTTCATCCGAGCTTTGTTGCATTTGCTGATCAATGCTTTGTTCATCCTGCTTTGGGTTTTCAAAATCCTGCTTATGCTCGGCCTGCTCATTGGTTTTTTCAAGATCATCCAATGCCTTTTTTATATCCTGGAAATCATTATTAAGCTTTTGCTGCTCTTTTTGCAACCCTTGCTGATCTGTGCCCGGTTGTTTGGCCTGGTCGGATAATTTTTGCTGCTGTTCCGATAACTGGTTAAGTTGGTCAACATTTTGATTTAACTTTTGCTCAAATTCCAGTTTTTTATACAGTTCAAGCATACGGTCAAGCTCTTTTCTTAAAGATTTATTGTCCATCTGCATTTTCGACAATTCGTCCCTTGTGCCCTCTTTCTGCTGCTGTTCGAGTAACGCCTGCAATTTTTGCAGCATTTCTTCTGTTTTCGGATCCAACACGTTATTCAGCAACTGCTCCATTTGCTGCTGCTTTTCGGTAAGTTCCTTATCCTGCTGCTGGTTTTCCTGGCGGTTGTATAAATTCTTTTTGTTGTCCCCCTGTATCTCCTTCACCAAATCGTTCAACTCTTTCCTTTTTTCCATCAAGTCCTGGATTTGTTTTTTCTCATCAAACGACAGGGCATTTTTATCCAATAGTAATTGGTTAAGCTTTTGCGAATCGTGTTCAATCTGCCCTGCAAGTTTAATGGCCGACTCCATTTTTTGTTTTACAACTTGCGTACCGGCATTCAATTCGTTGTTCAGTTCCTTTGCATCAGGAATGTTTAAAGTATGCTCCGGCGAACGTACTTTTTTAGGCCCGTTTACGCCGTCGTTATCAGCCACCTCAAAAAAGTATGTTACCTGGTCGCCGGGTTTTATGCCCAGGTCTTTTAAGCTCCAGTAATAAAAAAAGTTCGCCTGTGTTTGGCTCAGATCAGCTTTAACAGGTTTGGTGAACGATTTCAGATTAGCTTTATCACCCGGTGCGCCAACCTGGTAATGGAACGTTAAGGATGAAAATCCATGATCGTCCTGTATCCTGCCGTCAAAATACAGCGCTTTCATACTTACAGAATCCTGCTTTTCCTGCACAGTTATCGTTGGCGGTTCATCTGCAATTACATTAACCCGGTAGCTTGCCGAGTCACTATGGCTGACCATAGTATTTAGCGGCGTTATTTTATAAACGCTGTTTTTCAATACCTTTTCCCGGTGCTCAAACACATCGGGTGCTGTCGAATTTACTGCGCCGGGATTACCATTCATGCTAAACTGTAAACCCGTGGCGTTTTGTGTATGGAAATTCCAGGTTACTATTGTTCCAGCAGGAATGGTGAGGTCGCCGGCATTTGGCATGCCTTCATTTTTTTTATGCAGGTAAGCCGGGTAATTCATCTCCACATCAAAATGCAACAAAGACGGGCGAAGGTTAACCTTTATTTCGTATTGGGACGATGTAAAACCATTTCCTGTGAGCTTAAAAATGGTGTTTTGCTGCAAATTGGCAAACAGATAATGAAAACGGCTTATGTTTTCATTATCCAGCTTAAAGGTATTATTGGCGGTTTCTACATAAACATCCGCAGGTAGTTTATTGCCTTCCAGTTTTAAGTCAAGTTTCAGGTCATCGCCCTGCACAACTGAAAGGCTCTTATTTTCTACGATAAAATTAAACGGCGCAACCGGCACAAAATATTCATTATGCCTGATGAGCCTTTTGGTGCTTTCAGTTAACACCGATGGCGCCGCGAAGGCAAGGATACAAATTACGCAGGCAGGAAACAATACCCATTTAAGGTACCTGGCATTTTCTTTAATATTTATAGCCGATGGAAAGCTAACCGGTTTTAACGTTTCAATTTTTTGGTTGATACTGGCTTCGATCAATGCGCGGTGCTGCGGGTCTTCGGCGGATAGTTTTTTTAGTTGCAGTGTATTTAGCAGTTTATCACTTACATCGTTAAAATGCCGGCCAATAATTTCGGCAGCCTGATCATGCGTTAAGGATTTGCCCAATTTAAGCCAGGCCAATAACGATGGCAGAATAAGCCAGCAAATAAAGCCGACATTCAGTAAAATGAAAAAGTAAAATAATATGGTGCGGAAGAGCGTGTTAAAATTTCCGAAATACTCACCAACCGTGATCACCACATAAGCCGAAAACAGGCCCGCGCCTAAAAAGATCAGTCCCCGTAAAAACTTATTAAAATAGTATTTACGGATAAAGATGTTGATCTTATCTATCAGGAGTTCGTAGTTTTCGGCAGAATTCATATTTCAACACTAAAACACCAATGTCCTATAACGCTAATGTAAGGGCAATAATACAATCGGCAATCAAGATAGGGAAATATATATTATTTGAATGTAAAAATTGTGTTCAAATGTGAAGGGGTGAAATGGGATAATTGCCCCGGAAGAATTTTTTAAACAAGTCGCTTATCCAATAACTCTAATTCTGTGCAATGGTTTGATCTTTGGGGTTTTCATCAAAGGTGTATAGCTGGTATTTATTAATAATATCTAATACATATTTTGCCCATCTACGGTCACTTGCATAGCCGTGTTTTTGTATGCCATGCGCCCAGCCTGCATAATCAAAATGTGTAAACTGCGAGGATAGCCCAATAAATTCCGTGCGCTCCGTCATGATACGGGCAAAATCCTGGAAAGAATCATATACCGACTCGTAGCGTTTATAGGCAGTATGCACTTTCTTTTTCCGCTTGTAATAAACTGTGCCGCTGCTGCCTTTTACGCCAAACTGGTTGTTTAAATGCTGTGCCAGCGCACTGTTGCCGCAACCTGACTCGTGCATGGCAACGCCTAAAACTATACTTGCAGGAACCCCGGTTTCGTGCATAATGCGGATGGCATCAGCCTTAAATTGTTCAATATAGGATTGTGGGGTGTTTTTTTGTGCCGATACTAAAAGGGATGATACCAGCAATAATGTAATCAGTAAGAATTTCTTCATAATTTACTTTTTTCTGATGATCAGCAGCCCGTCACGAATGGGAAGAATCAGTTTTTCAACCCTTACGTCGGCAGCAACCTGGTCATTTAGTTTGCGAATTATCTGCGTATCGGCATCATTCTCAGCGCCATACACCTTTCCTTTCCACAAAACATTATCAATTATTATTAATCCTCCGTGCCTTACCTTGTCAAAGACGCGCTCAAAATAGGTATAATTATTTTTTTTATCCGCATCTATAAACACTAAATCAAAATCTGTATACGGTAAATCGCTGATTATTTGCGCTGCATCGCCAAAATAAAGCTTTATTTTTTTCTCAACATTTGTTAGTTTAAAATGTGAGTTGAGCATTTCTTCCATTTCCCGGTTAACTTCTATGGTGTGTATCTCACCGTCATCTGTTAGCCCTTCGGCTAAACAAATGGTTGCATACCCGGTGAATGTGCCAATTTCAAGGATGCGTTTGGGCTGCATTATTTTACTTAAAAAACTAAGCACCCGCCCCTGGTAATGCCCCGATAGCATGTGGGGCTTTAGCACTTTTAAATAAGTTTCACGGTTGATGGTTTGCAGGGCGTCCGGCTCGGGATCACAATGATTATCAAGGTACGCCTGTAGAATGACATCCAGAATTTCCATCCTGCAAAAGTATGAATTTTGAAATAAATGGAAATTTGTGCTTTCTTTTGAATTCCGTTTATCATTTTCTCCAACCGGGGAAAATGATAATTCTTTTCTAAAACGCTCTTTTCTCCATGTAAGATTGCAATAATATCACCGCCGAAATCGTATCCACCAATTCCTTACTTTGCCTGCCTTTTTTGTTCATACCGCTTTGCGCGATGGTTGCCGATGCCATTTTTGAGGTAAAGCGCTCGTCCAGCATTTCGATAGGAATTTCGGGAAATGTTTTTTTGAGCAGGTTTACAAACCCCTTAACATGGATGGCCGATTGGGACGGCGTATTGTCCATTTGTTTGGGTTCGCCTACAATAAAGCGTTCTACCTGTTCGGTTTGCAGGTATTTTTTTAGATAATCAACGATTTTGTTTGGATGGACTGTATCCAGCCCTGTCGCGATGATCTGCAACGGATCGGTAACCGCTATGCCAATGCGCTTGGTGCCATAATCGAAAGCCATGATCCTCATGGGAAGAGAGAGATTAGAGGTTGGAGATTAGAGATCAGTAGCTGCATCGGGCAAAGATAGGGGCAATTGATGTTATTTGTCGATTAAACGGCGTCTTCTTTCGGACTTCCGGACTTTCGGACTAAAAAAACCAATCACAAATCACTAACTTCGCACCAATGCAGTTTAAGCAAATAGTTGGACAGGGGGCTATAAAGCAACGTTTGATCAATTCGGTGAATGAAAACCGCGTGAGTCATGCGCAATTGTTTTTGGGGCCCGGCGGATCGGGGAGTTTGCCGCTGGCGGTTGCTTATGCGCAATATTTGTCGTGCGAAGATAAACAGGCTGATGATTCCTGCGGCGAATGTTCATCGTGCCGCAAATATCAGAAACTAATGCACCCCGATCTGCATTTTTCATATCCCTTTTTTGCCAAACATAAAGATGATACCGCGCTTACTTTTATCGAGCAGTGGCGAGAGGCTTTTATCGCCAATCCCTATTTAAGTCTTGATACTTGGCGGGGATATTTGGACGCCGAAAATAAGCAGGCCAATATCAATATTGCCGAGTGCCATCAAATCATTAAAAAACTAAGCTTTAAACCATTTGAATCGGTTTATAAAGTTTTGATTTTATGGCTGCCCGAATATTTGGATAAAGAAGGTAATGCACTGCTAAAAATCATTGAAGAGCCGCAGCCCAATACGCTGTTTTTATTGGTTGCCCAAAACCAGGACCAGATACTCAACACCATCCTATCGCGTACGCAACTGATAAAAATCCCCGCTTTATGCTATGATGATATAAAGGATCATTTGATAGAAAAGCATAATCAAACAGAACAGGCTGCCGCAGAAATAGCATACTTATCAAATGGCAATTTATCGGAGGCGCTTACCATGCTGCAGGAGGGCAATGATGGCTATCATGGCCGGTTTGTTCAATGGCTTCGCTTGTGTTTTGCCAATAAAGGAATTGAGGTTTTGGCTTTTGTTGAGCAGCTTTCAAAAATGGGCCGCGAAAATCAGAAGAACTTTTTGCGCTATGGCATAAATTTCATACGTGAGTGTTGCCTTATTTTATCGGAGGCAGGCAGCCTTGTACATTTACCTGCGCAGGAGTTGGAAACAGCACAAAAAATGACCAATGTGATGAACATTTCACAAGCCGATGGTATCATTACCGAGCTTGAAAAAGCACATTATCATGTGGAACGAAATGCAAACCCGAAAATCTTATTTTTAGATGTATCTTTACAGATTATAAAACTTTTAAATTTAACGATCCGCCAACGGGCGGAGACCTAATATACCGGATTAATTATGGGATGTGGAAGTTGCTCAACGGGGGGCGGATGCTCACCCGCGGGCTGCAAAAGTAATGGTTCATGCCTTACAAATGGCTGCAGCAAATTAGATGTTTACGATTGGCTATCGCACATGGATATGCCAACAAATTATAAGCCTTATAATGTTATCGAGGTAAAATTTAAAGGTTCAAGAAAGGAGTTTTACTTGAACAATGATAATATTTACCTTGAAGCCGGCGAACTGGTGGTTGTTGAAGCAGCCACCGGCGGCTATGACGTTGGCCATGTTTCCGTCACCGGCGAACTGGTAAGGATGCAAATGGTTAAGCGCCGGGTTAAGGAAGAGGACGTGGTTAAAAAAATATACCGCAAAGCCACCGTTGCCGATGTAGAAAAGTGGAAAATTGCAAAAGAGCTGGAGTGGGAAACCATGCATAAATCAAGAAAGCTGGCGCTGGAGCTTAACCTGTCTATGAAATTAAGCGATGTGGATTACCAGGGCGATAAAACGAAGGCGACCTTTTATTATACGGCCGAAGGCCGTGTTGATTTCAGGGAACTCATCAAAAAGATGGCCGAGACATTTCGCATCCGCATAGAAATGCGGCAGATCGGTATGCGCCAGGAAGCAAGCAGGCTTGGCGGTATCGGCTCCTGCGGGCGCGAACTGTGCTGCTCCACCTGGTTAACCGATTTTAAAACGGTATCTACTTCTGCAGCCCGTTATCAAAACCTTTCGCTTAATACTTTAAAACTGGCGGGTCAGTGTGGTAAACTGAAATGCTGCCTCAATTACGAGCTGGATACTTATATGGATGCGTTAAAGTACATCCCTGATAATGTAAATGTTTTAAAAACCGAAAAAGGCGATGCGCGCCTGCAAAAAACGGATATATTTAAAAAGCTGATGTGGTTTAGCTACCCAAGGGAAGAATCGTGGATACCGCTGCCCCTTGAACGGGTTAAGGAAATTCAACGAATGAACAAAGAGGGCATTCTTCCGGCAGATCTGGGAGAGGTTGTGGAGATAGAAACCAAACCGGTAAAAGTTTTAGATTACGAAAATGTTGTCGGCCAGGATAGTTTAACCCGGCTTGATGACCGACGAGGGGGCAAAAAGAAAAATAAAAACCGAAATAAAAACCACAAACCAAATGGTGTTCCTGATAATCAACAACGCCAGGCCACAGCCATACCACAAGGCCCGCAGCCTGTAAAAGTACAGGGGCCAAGATCGGAAGGTGCAAATAATAATAACAGGGATAAAAAATTCCGGCCAAACAGGAATAACCAAAACCGCCCTAATCCCAATAGCAACCGGGATCGTGGCGATAACAAAGGGGGCAACCAGCAAGATAAACAAGAATGAAACGGGTTTTAATTTTCTTATCCTTCTCCATATTTGCAGTTATAACAATATCATCCGTCGGGTGCACTGATAGGAGCGCTGTTATTGATCAAAATTCAGAAATCCCCAATCACAACTGGACTTATTTAAACAAGTTTAAGTACGACGTCAACATTGATGACGAAAAAATACCATATAACCTGTATATGAATTTGCGGGTGACGGCCGATTATAAATACTCCAATATTTTTGTATTGATAACACAAACCGGGCCTGACAAAAAAACGGAAGTGCACCGTTATGAACTGAAACTTGCCAATAAAGATGGTGAATGGCTTGGGAAAGGCTCCGGCAATTTATACAGTTATCAGTCGCCATTCCTCACCACTTATAAATTCCCGGCAAAAGGGCTTTACCATTTATATATAGAGCAAAATATGCGCGATAACCCTTTGCGCGAAGTGAGCGATGTGGGGTTGAGGGTGGAGAAGGCGACCCCCTAACCCCCGAAAGGGGGAATTAAAAAAGTGGTAATTTATCTTTACTATTTTTTTCTTTCGGACTTTACTGACTCTTCGGACTTCCATAAAAATCCCTACCTTCGTTTTGCTAATATTTTTATCAAAATGGGTATCTATCTCTTAATTGCTTCTATTGTAATTTTATTAATTTCTGTATTGCTTTTTCTAAAAAAGCCGGAGCCTGTTAATGGTGTTTCTGCCGATGAATTATTACGTCTGAAAAATGAAAATGCAGCACTAAATATATCATTAGCAAAAGCCGAAGAACGTGCTTTGGGTTTAGCCCTTGAACGTGATAAAGCTGATAAACAATTACAGGATGAAAGAATAAGGTATGATCATCAGATGATTTCACTGAACCAGGAATTATCAGCCGAAAAAAACCGGATGGCAAAAGCCGAAGAACAATTTATTGCCCAGCGTCAACGCCTGGCCGACCAGGAGAAATCTATCCATGAAATACAGCAAAAGTTCCAGCTTGAGTTTCAAAATGTTGCCAATAAGTTGCTTGATGAAAAGTCGAAAAATTTTATTGAGACCAACCGAACCAACCTTGATATTTTATTAAATCCCTTAAAAGAAAATATTAAAGCCTTCGAAGAAAAAGTGGATAAGGTTTATAATATGGAAGCTGCGGAACGTAATACTCTTAAAGGCGTTATTACCCAATTGATGGACCTTAATAAAATGATCAGCAATGAAGCGCAAAACTTAACCAAAGCATTAAAAGGCGACAGTAAAAAACAAGGTAATTGGGGCGAAGTTATTTTAGAACGGGTGCTTGAACGTTCTGGCCTGGTTAAAGACCGCGAATACCGTCTGCAAGCCAGTTTAACCGATGCTGATGGCAACCGCTTACAGCCTGACGCTATAATTGACCTGCCGGATGAAAAACATCTTATTATCGACTCAAAGGTATCCTTAATAGCTTATGAACGTCTTGTTAATTGCGAGACCGAGGATGAACGCAAATTATATTCAAAAGCGCACGTTGAATCTATTCGGGGCCATGTGCTAAATTTATCGTCAAAAAATTACCACGACTTATACCAAATTGACTCGCCCGATTTTGTGCTGCTTTTTGTGCCAATAGAATCATCATTCAGTTTTGCTGTACAAATTGATGCCGAACTATTCAGCGATGCCTGGGATAAACGGGTAGTAATTGTAAGTCCCTCAACTTTATTAGCAACCTTACGAACCATTGCCAGTATATGGAAACAGGAGCGACAAAACCGAAACGTATTGGAAATTGCCCGCCTGAGCGGCGCCATGTATGATAAATTTGTTGGCTTTATTGTCGATATGGAAGGTATTGGGAAAAATATCAAGCTAAGCCAAAATGCTTATGATAATGCCATCAATAAACTAACTGAAGGCAATGGCAATTTAACTAAAACAGCGGAAAAGATTAAGGGATTGGGGGCTAAAGCTAATAAGCAATTGGATCAGAAATATATAGTAGAAGATGAGTAGAATAATGTATTCATGAGATTAACTTCATTTATCATTTTAATTTTGTTTAGCTCGTTTAATTACCATAATAATTATAGTGATAAGATTATGCCTTTTACCGAAGATGAAATCCTTAAACAATTGGATTTAGCATTTAATGGCATTCCGAATGATTATTATCCCAAAGGAAACAAAGACGATATAAAATATGCTTTCTTCCTTGACCTTGAACATGGCTATTGTGTAACTGCAAGCAGTAAAATTCATTTGTATGCTGATAAAACTCGTTGGGCTATTGTTTTTGAAAAAAGTGGATATCAGAATAGAGGTGGTGATTCTGAAATTGAATTAGATTATGTCGGTAATTGCATTAATTATCCCATAGATAGATATCCTGAAAGAAATTATATTACCAATGCAAGCAATATTGTTCTTATTTCAGGTGAAGAATACGAAAGGATACACAATAGAGAAGGAACATATTATGAACAGTTTGAATTAATCAGTCCATCAGTAAATGAAATAAACATTAGGGGCAATAAAATAAAAATAGAACATGATCTATCTAAATACACAAACTTCGGAATTATTCCACGTACTGATAGCAATCCAAGACACTTAATAGGATTTGAAGATATAATCAGGTATATAAATGAAACAAACCCTTCAATAATCAGCGCAACGGAGAATGAGATTAAGGAACATATTCCTGCCAATCTGCCAAAGTTAATGACGATAGACAAATTCCATTTTGAAAGTATTTATGATAAAAAGAATTTACCAAGCACTCAAGAACTATACCGACTTATAGCTAAGATATTGGTAAATAAGGATGCTTCACTGTGGAAGCCTTCGTTAAAACCGAATAATCATTGGTCAAATTGGAAATCTGGGAATCTATAATTTAACTTTCAGCTTTTAAACGCATTCCATCCCTGCGCTTTCAATGGATGACTATTACCAGCCCTAGTTATCAAATTACACCCTGAAGATGCCTCCGTTATATACCCGATAATGGTAATATCCATTTTAAACTTTATCTTGTCGTATTCGGCTTGTTTAACGGTGAAAAGCAGTTCATAATCTTCACCACCGCTTAGGGCGCAAACAGTGGGATCAAGGTTAAATTCCCGGGCTGTTTCATAAGTCATTGGATCCAGGGGGATTTTATCCTCATATAAATTACAGCCTTTATTACTTTGCTTACATATATGCAGTATTTCGGAAGCCAGGCCATCAGATATGTCTATCATGGCCGTTGGTTTTACTTCAATATCTTTTAATAAATCAATAATATCCTTACGTGCCTCAGGTTTTAACTGGCGTTCAACAATATAATCCTTACCTTCAAGGTCTGGCTGAATATTTGGGTTTTCGAGATATATTAGTTTTTCACGTTCAAGTAATTGTAAACCTGTATAAGCGCCCCCTAAATCACCGGAAACGCAAATCAAATCACCTTCTTCAGCGCCATTACGGTAAACCACATCCTTTTCATCAGCATAACCAATACTTGTCACGCTAATTACTAAACCTTGTTTTGATGACGTTGTATCACCGCCTATTAAATCAATATTATATTTTTCGCAGGCAAGATAAATCCCTTCGTACAATTCTTCAACCGCTTCCAAAGGAAACTTGCTTGATATACCAATAGAAACAGTAACCTGGGATGCTATCCCATTCATGGCATATATATCACTTAAATTAACCTGTATAGCCTTATAACCCAAATGTTTTAA